>Ga0172382_10000126_pt1 | contig 126130 bp, 108 predicted proteins | sample Leawel138RmetaG_FD_122245 | JGI IMG/M metagenome (GOLD analysis project Ga0172382, IMG submission 122245) | Leachate microbial communities from a municipal landfill in Southern Ontario, Canada - Leachate well 138R metaG | ecosystem: Engineered > Solid waste > Landfill > Unclassified | place... | reverse complement strand
TTCGCCAGGCATAAAACCGTCCGCAGTGGACGGTTTTATGTCCGGGCCCTCCCACCTCGCGGCTTGGCAGGCCGCTCGGATTCGCCAGGCATAAAACCGTCCGCAGTGGACGGTTTTATGTCCGGGCTCATCCCAAGGCTTGGGCGCATTGGCGGACGAGGGCGGGGCCTTGATAGATCAGGCCGGTGTATAGCTGGACGACATCGGCGCCGGCCGAGATTTTTGCGCGGGCATCGGCGGCCGACATGATGCCGCCCACGCCGATGATCGCCAGGCCCGGGCCCGACCGCTCGCGCAGGCGGCTGATCACCGCCAGCGACTTCCGGTGCACCGGCCGGCCCGACAGGCCGCCCGCTTCGTGGCCGTGCCGCAGGTGTCGCACCTCGTCGCGCGCCAGGGTGGTGTTGGTGGCGATCACGCCGTCGATGCCCAGGCGGGCCACGGTATCGGCGATGGCGTCCACGCCGTCGTTTTCGAGGTCGGGCGCGATTTTTACCACCAGGGGTACCCGCCGGCCATGCTGGTCGGCCAGCCGCTCGCGAGCCTGGCACAGGGTGCCGAGCAGGGTGCCGAGCTCGTCGGCGCCTTGCAGCGAGCGCAGGTTCTGGGTGTTGGGCGAAGAAATATTGACCGTGACGTAATCGGCGTGGGGATAGACGCCTTCCAGGCCGGCCACGTAGTCATCGGCGGCGCGCTCGATGGGCGTATCGGCGTTCTTGCCGATGTTCAGCCCCAGGATGCCGCCCCGGCCCCGATACTGGCTTTGCCGCACGTTGCGGATAAAGGCCTCCAAGCCGTGATTGTTGAAGCCCATGCGGTTGATCAGCGCTTCGGCCTTGGGGAGGCGGAACATTCGCGGCCGCGGATTGCCCGGCTGCGCGCGAGGCGTGACCGTGCCGATTTCCATAAAGCCGAAACCGAGGCTGGCCAGGGCGTCGATGAACTCCCCGTTTTTGTCCAATCCCGCCGCCAGGCCAACCGGATTGTTCAGACGCAGACCCATGAGCGTACGGGGCGCCAGCGGCGCCGGGCCGAAGCAGCGCGTCAGGCCCAGGTTGTGGGCGCGCCGCAATTGAGCCAACGTGAGCTCGTGGGCGTTTTCGGCATCCAGCGAGAACAGCGCGGGGCGCGCCAAAGAATAGGCTTGGAACAGGAGGCTCATGATGGAGAACGGGAAGGAAAACAGGGTTCGGGGCGCGGGCTCTCGGCCGCCAGGCGGCGCCAGCGGCCGAACCGCAGCGCTTCGAGCGGGCGGAAGCTGGTTTTATAGGACATTTTCGGGCTCTCGGCGATCCAGTAGCCGAGATAGAGCCAGGGCAGGTTCAGTTCCCGGCACTGTTCGATTTGCCACAGAATGCTCCAGGTTCCCAGGCTGCCGGCGGCCTCGGGATCGTAGAAGGTGTAAACCGCCGACAAACCCTGGTTGAGGACATCGATGATGGAGACCATCATCAGCGTATGGTCGGCCTCGCGGAACTCCACCAGCCGGGTATTGACCGAACTGGCCAGCAGGAACTGGGCATATTGCTCGCGATTGTCGTGGTCCATGCCGCCACCGGCATGCCGCGACGTTTGGTAGCGTTGATACAGGGCGTAATGCTCGGCACTCCAGACCAGCCGGCCGACATGGGGCGTGAGTCCCTGGTGGCGTCGCCAGGTGCGCCGCTGGCTGCGGTTGGGCATGAATTCGCGCACCGGCAGGCGGACCGGTATGCAAGCCTGGCAATCATGGCAATAGGGGCGATAGGTAAATGTGCCGCTGCGCCGGAAGCCGGCCTCGACCAGGGAGGAATACGTGTCGGCGTTGACCAGGTGGCTGGGCGTGGCCACCTGCGAGCGCGCCTGTCGCCCCGGCAGGTAGCTGCACGGATAGGGGGCGGTGGCGTAGAACTGCAGCGCCGCGAATGGCAGAGATTCAGACCGGCTCATGATTGGTCATCATAGCAGCGGGCAGCAGCTCTCCAGAAGGGAGCAGACGGCCCGGCCGCCAGGGCGGCGTGGGCAACTCCAGGGCCCGGGCCAGCCGGTCTAGAAAGACGGCGCGCGTCATCGGCCTGGCGCCCAGGCTGGCGAGATGCGAGGTTTCCTGTTGGCAATCGATCAACTCGACGCCGTGGCGATCCAGGAAAGCCACCAAACAGGCCAGCGCCACCTTGGATGCATCCGGGATGCGCGAGAACATCGATTCGCCAAAAAAGGCGCCGCCCTGGCTGACGCCGTACAGCCCGCCTACCAGGTGACCGTCCTGCCAGGTTTCAATCGAATGCACCTCGCCCGAACGGTGCCAGGCGAGATAGGCTGCCTGCATGTCCGGGGTGATCCAGGTGCCGGGCTGCCCGGCTCGCGGCGTGGCGCAGGCCGCCATGACGTCGGCGCAAGCGGTGTCGACCCGCACCTCGAAGGAATCGCGACCCGTCTGCAGGCGACGCAGCCGCTTGCGGAGGTTGGCACTGGCATGGAAACTGTCGGGAACGAGCACCATGCGTGGGTCCGGGCTCCACCAGAGGAGCGGCTGGCCTGGTGAATACCACGGAAAGATGCCATGCCGATAGGCTGCGCGCAGGCGTTCCAGCGAAAGATCGCCGCCCACGGCGAGTAAGCCGTTGGGATCGTCCAGCGCCTGCTCGGCCGGAGGGAATTCAGGCTCTGGCCCCAGCACGACGAGCATTTGGGCACTCTCTAGGGGCGCGGCGGCAGGGCCAGGTAATGCACACCGAACCGGCCCTGTCGGCGGTCGGCGAAAAAACGCTCGAGGGTGACCGCCACGGTACGAAAGGCGATCTCGGGCCAGGGTATGTCGGCTTCGGCCACCCAGTGTGCCTCGAGGGTTTCCAGGCCCGGCGCCAGCGTGGGATCCGCCACCTGGCCGAGGAAAAAAATATGGACCTGATCGGCTTGCGGAACGTCGATCACGCTGAACAGGGCGCCGGGCACGATCTCGAGTCCCGCTTCTTCGAGGGTTTCGCGGCGCGCGCCATCGGCGGAGGTTTCGCCCAGTTCCATAAAACCGGCTGGCAAGGTCCAGTAGCCGTATCGCGGCTCGATGGCCCGCTTGCAAAGCAGGACGCGATCTTGCCAAACCGGAATGGTGCCCACTACCATCCGGGGGTTCTGGTAATGGATTGCGCCGCAGGATTCGCACAGATCGCGCATCCGGGTGTCGTCGGGAGGGATGCGCCGCGCCAAACGGCTGCCGCATTGCGAGCAAAAAGTTTGCAGGCGGGGAGCCGGGAAATAGGGGATCGGGCGCGCGGTCTGTTGCATGGCCGGGATTCTACCGGGAAAAGCGCCATACGGCGGAGAGCCCGGCCTGGTTGGCGGGTGATTACGAATCATTCTTATTAATGTTATATTGCGAGGGTTTTCCCTCGACCACGTCTTGCCGCGTTGTCGTCGGCCCGCGGATGCGGGGCTGCGGCACTGCTTTGCCAAAGCTGGTCATCCGTTGTCGTCGTGCCATCTTGCCAGCCTATCCTCCCTCCGTTCTCCCGTGCCCCGCACGGATTTGCAGGCCATGACCGATCGCTCGCCATATCCGCGTCCCACCGCGTTGCGTCTAGGCGCTGCGTTTGCCGTTCTCGCCGTGCATGCCGCCGTCGTCGCGGCGCTCACGATGTCGCCGAGCCTGCCTCCGGAGGCGGAGCCGGTCACTGTCCAGATACGCTTCGTGGAACTGGCGCCGGAACAACAGCAAGTCGCCGCGCCCAGCGCGATGGACGAGCCGGTTTCCCAACCGGAAGAGCCCGTGGCCGAGCCGGAACCCGAGCCCGAACCACCGCTTCCCGAGCCGGAACCCGAGCCGCTTCCCCCTGAACCGGAACCCGAACCCGAGCACCCACCGCCCGAACCCGAGCCGGAGCCGCCGCCTCCCGAGCTCGAACCCGAACCGCCTCCTCCCGAGCCGGAGCCCACGCCCGCGCCAGAGCCGCCGCCACCGCCCAAGCCAAAACCCAAGCCCGAGCCGAAACCCGAGCCGAAGCCAAAACCAAAGCCCAAGCCGGAGCCCAAACCCAAGCCCAAGCCGCAGCCGCCGAAACCGGCGCCGCCTGTTCCCGCGCCGCCCAGCCCCGCGCCCGCGGCGGCGCCGGCGACCGCGCAGAGCAACCGCAACGCGACCCCCGACGCCCCCGTCGCGCCGCCATCCGACGAGCCGCGCCTGATACGGCAGGTGGAGTACCTCGGCCGGCCGCCGGTGCCCACCTATCCGCGGATCGCGCAACGGATGGGCGAGACCGGCCGCGTCGTCGTGCGGGTGCTGATTTCCACCGAAGGACGTGTGCAGCGGGCAACCGTGCAGCGCTCCTCCGGCCATTCGCGGCTCGACGAGGCGGCGCTCAACGCCGCGCAGCGGGCGCGTTTCCGGCCTTATACCGAGAACGGTGTCGCCCGTGCGGCGCTGGCCGATCTTCCTTTTGATTTCGTTTTGTGAGACCTACCCATCATGGCTGAAGTCAACCCCAACGCGACCAGCGCCGCCACCCCGGACGCCGGCAACTCCGCGACGCAGGGAAGCATCGGTGCGCCCCCCAACCCGCCGGCGACCGGCGGCGAATCCGCTCCCGCCGGCACCATCGCTCCGCCGACCGCAACGGGCGCCGCCGCCGCAAGCGCAGAGAGCTCCCCCTCCGGCGGGTCCGCTTTGGACGAAGCCGCAGCCGGTGGCGCGCCGACATTTGAAGAGGCCAATGCGGCGATTGCCGAATCGCAGGCCTTGAACGACGCGGCCATCACCCTCACCGAAGCGGGGCCGCAGGAGCAGCAGGGTTTCATGCACTTCATCGAGCAGAGCGATCTGGTCGGCAAGTCGCTGTTCGGCATCCTGGTGATCATGTCGCTGATCAGCTGGTACATCATCATTTTCAAGGCGGCATCCAACTTCGGCGTTCGCCGCCGCGTCAGCCGCTTTCTGTCCCGCTTCTGGCAATCCGGTTCGCTGGAGGTCGTGGCCCAGCAACTGCAGGTCTACGGCGTGCGCGATCCGTTTTCGCACCTGACCCAAAGCGCCATCCAGGCTCGCGATCATTACACGCGGGTCGGGGCCGCCAAACTCGAAGATGCCGGTACCGAGAGCGAGTTCGTCATGCGCTCCATGCGCAAGATCATGGATGAAGAAACCGCCCGTCTCGAAAGCGGCCTGACGATGCTGGCCTCGATCGGTTCGACCGCGCCATTCGTCGGCCTGTTCGGCACCGTGTGGGGCGTCTACCATGCCCTGGTGGCGATCGGCATGGGCGGCGGCGCCACCATCGACCGCATTGCGGGCCCGGTGGGCGAAGCGCTCATCATGACCGGCCTCGGCCTGGCGGTGGCGATTCCGGCGGTGCTGGGATTCAACGCTTTCGTGCGCCGCAACCGCGTGTTGCTGGCCAGGCTCGATGCCTTCGCCTACGACCTCCACACCGTCCTGACCACCGGCCAGCGCGTCGCGACGGGCCCGCAGCAGCCGCGGTCCGAACCGCGGCAGGCCGCCTGACTTCACCAAGGTGAACCGCGATGGCTTTCGGCAGTCTCAACTCGCAAGGACAAGGGTCGCAGACCATGTCCGAAATCAACATGGTCCCGCTGATCGACGTGATGCTGGTGCTGCTGGTGATTTTCATGATCACCGCGCCGCTGCTCTCGCATTCGGTGGTGGTCGAATTGCCCAAGGTAAGCAGCCAGCCGGTGGTCGATAAACCGCAGACGATCGACCTTGCGGTGGATGCCGGCGGCCAAGTCTACTGGAACGACCAGCCGGTCAGCCTGGAGGCAATGCGCCATCAAATGCGCCAAGTGGCGATCCAGAAACCACAGCCGAGCGTCAATTTGCGCGCCGATCGGGAAACCCGCTACGAAATCCTGGCCGAAATCCTAGGCTCGGCCAGCCGGACGGGCGTAAATGGCATTGGTTTCGTCACCACTCCCACCCCGGGCGGCGGTGGTGCGCCCGCCGATGGCCAGGCCGCGGAGGGCGTGCCCGCGATGGAGGGCGCATCCGCGCCGGCACCCGCCGCAGTGCCCTGAGCCTGTCGGCCGAGGCGGCGCGATTTTTTTGCCGCAGGGCCGCTCCCAAGGCAAAAAGCCCCCGCGGGGGGCAGCGCCGCCGCTTCAGCGGCAAGCGTGGGGGCATTTTTTGCCGCCGGGCCGCTCCCAAGGCAAAAAGCCCCCGTGGGGGGCAGCGCCGCCGCGTAGCGGCAAGCGTGGGGGTCTTTTTTTGCCGCCGGGCCGCTCCCAAGGCAAAAAAGCCCCCGCGGGGGGCAGCGCGTGATGGCGCCAGCCACCAGCCCGCGAGCGGGCCGGTGAGGGGGCGTGGTTTAGTTCAGGAACAGATTGACCAGCAACGGCACCGGGCGGCCCGTGGCGCCCTTCTCGCCGCCGCTTTTCCAGGCCGTACCGGCGATGTCGAGGTGAGCCCACGGATAGGCTTTGGTGAATCGCGACAGGAAGCAGGCCGCGGTGACCGAACCTGCCGGCATGCCGCCGATGTTGGCAATGTCGGCAAAGCGGGACTTGAGCTGCGGCTGGTATTCGTCGTCGAGCGGCATGCGCCAGGCGGGATCCACGGCCTGGCGGGAGGCTTGCAGCAGTTGCTCGGCCAGGGCGTCGTCGGCGGTGAACAAGCCGGTGTTGACGTGGCCCAGCGCCACCACGCAGGCGCCGGTGAGCGTGGCGATGTCGATCACCCGGGCGGGCTTGAAGCGCTCGGCATAGGTAAGGGCGTCGCAGAGCAGCAGCCGGCCCTCGGCGTCGGTGTTGAGGACTTCGATGGTTTGTCCGGACATGCTGGTGACGACGTCGCCCGGCTTGTTGGCGCGGCCGCTGGGCAGGTTCTCGCAGGCGGGGATGAGGCCGACCACGTTGACCGGCAGCTTGAGCGTGGCGATTGCCTGCAAGGTGCCGATCACGCTGGCCGCGCCGCACATGTCGTACTTCATTTCGTCCATGGTGGCGGCGGGCTTGATCGAGATGCCGCCGGAATCGAAGGTCACGCCCTTGCCCACCAGCACCGTGGGAGCGGGCGCCTTGGCGCCGCGACCCTTGGCGCCTTGGTATTGCATGACGATGAAACGCGGGGCTTCGTCGGAACCTTTGGCCACCGACAGGAAGGCGCCCATCTTGAGCGCCTCGAGTTGCTTGCGCTCGAGCGCTTCGACCTTGATGCCCAGCTTGGTGCCGATTTGCTTGGCCGTTTGCGCCAGATAGGTGGGGGTGCAGATGTTGCCCGGCAGGTTGCCGAGTTCGCGCGCGGTATTCATGCCTTCGCCGATGGCGCCGCCTTCGCGTAGCGCCTGCCGCACCTTGGCGGCGGTGGCACGGTTGGCGAGCACCGCGAGCTTCTGGATGCCGGCGGCCTCGGCTGCCGGCGGCTTGCCGAAGGTGGTCGTGTAGCGGTATTCGGCGGTGCGGGCGGCGATGGCCAGTTGACGGGCGCGCTGCTCGAGTGTAAGGCCGGGGACTTCGACCTCGAGCAGGGCCGTGGCGGCGTCTTTGCCGCCGCAGGCCCGCAGCGCCTGGGCGGCGGCGGCAGCCACCGCCGCGTAGCGGCGGGGAGTGAGTTCTTCGGCCTTGCCCAGACCCACCAGGACGACGCGTTCGGCGTTGACGCCGGGCAGATAGCGCAAGGTGAGCGTGCTGCCGTGCTGGCCCTTGAATTCGGTTTGCAAAACCCGGGCCAGCGCTCCTTGACTGGCATCGTCGAGGGCCTGGGCCGCTGGCGACATCCGACCATCGGGGTGAACGCCCACCGCCAGCGCGGCGGCCTTGACGTTTTCGGGAGCGAGACTGGGTGTGCTAAATTCCATGAAAATTTCCTGCAGCAGCCTGGGTTGTTTGGGGGGCCAGGGCCGGCTTTATTCGCGCGGCAAAGAGCCACCGCGATCAGCCGCCCGCCCCCGATTATGTCACTGTTTCAGCGCTCCGTCGTCAGCGAACTCCTCAGCCATGCCGGGGTGGTGTTTTCCACCCTGGTCGTCGTCTGGCTGAGCGTGCTGCTCGTTCGCTTGCTGGGCGATGCCGCCGCCGGCAGTATTGGCGCCGATGTCGTGCTCGGCCTCGCGGCGTTTTCCACCATTACGGCGCTGCCCACCATCCTCATCGCTTCGGTGTTCATCGCCGTGCTGACCACCGTCAGCCGCAACTACCGCGAGTCCGAGATGGTGGTGTGGTTCGCCAGCGGGCTCAGCCTGCAGCAATGGGTCGTGCCCATCCTGCGTTTCGCGGTACCGGCCACGGTCATCGTTGCCGTGCTCACCTTGATGATTTCGCCGTGGGCCTACCGCCAGATCGGCGAGTACCGGGTGCGTTTCGAGCAACGTTCCGACATTTCGCGGGTGGTGGTGGGCCAGTTCGGCGAAACCCAGGGCGGGCGCCGGGTATTCGTGGCCGAAGCCCCCACCGGGCCCGACGACGAGTTGGGGAGTGTGTTCGTACGCGAGATCGACGACGAAGAAGGCGGCCGGATCAGCGTCGTCACCTCCAACGCCGCTCGCGTGCAGAGCATGGACAACGACGACCGCTTCCTGGTGCTCGACCAGGGCCAGCGCTACGACATCGTGCCCGGCAGCGCCGAGGCGCGCATCGTGCACTTCGACCGCTACGGTATCCGCCTAGAACGGCGCGACGCCGAGGATGCTGAGGCGGCGGCGCGCGAACGCGCCAACAATATCACCAAGGCCCGGCCCACCACCTTGCTGCTGCAGGATGCCACGCCGCGCGCCGATGGCGAACTGCTGTTCCGCCTGTCACTGCCCCTGGTGATGCTCAACCTCGCCTTGCTGGCGCTGCCGCTGGGCGCGGTCAATCCCAGGCTGGGGCGTTCGGGCGATCTGATCCTCGCCGGCCTGGTGGCCATGCTCTACCTTAACCTCGTCAACCTGCTGCGTTCCTGGGTGGCGGACGGGCAGATCGGCTTCTTGCCCGGGCTGGTATCCATTCATCTGGTGGTTGCCTTGCTCGCTTTCTGGCTGCTACGGCTGCGGTTGCGCCTGCGTATCCCGCGTTCCGCCACTAAATAAATTACTAAAAATTATAATGATGGTGGTTCATATAGCTTAAAATTGGTTGCATGAACCTCCAGCAATTCAAGTTCGTGCGCGAAACCGTGCGTCGCGACTTCAACCTCACCGAGGCGGCCCGGGTGCTGCACACGTCGCAGCCCGGGGTTTCCAAAGCCATCATCGAGCTCGAGGACGAGCTCGGCCTGAGGATCTTCGAGCGCCACGGCAAGCGTTTGCGCGGTCTCACGCGCCCCGGCCAGGTGGTGGCGCAGGTGGTCGACCGCATCATGGCGGAGGTCGACAATCTCAAGAAGGTCAGCGAGGAGTTCGCCCGGCGCGATGAGGGCGGGCTCACCATCGCCTGTACCCATACCCAGGCGCGGTATGCCTTGCCGAAGGTCGTGCCGGAGTTCCGGCGCCGGTTTCCCAAAGTGCATTTGTCGCTGGTGCAGGGCAGCCCCGCGCAGCTGGCCGAAATGGTGCTGCACGAGCAGGCCGATATCGCCGTGGCCACCGAGGCCCTGGCGCAGTCGCCGGGGCTGGTGACCTTGCCTTGCTACACCTGGGAGCACGTGCTGGTGGTGACTCCCGAGCATCCCCTGGCCCAGCTCACCTCCAGCGCGGCGCGCAAGCTCACGCTGGCCGATCTGGTCGAGTACCCCCTGGTGACCTACGAGCGGGCGTTCAGCGGCCGCACGGCGATCGACCGGGTTTTTCGCGATAACGGCGCGCATCCCGACATCGTGCTGGAGGCCATCGATGCCGACGTCATCAAAACCTACGTCGAGCTGGGGATGGGGGTGGGGATCATCGCTGGCGTCGCCTACGACCCGCGGCGCGATCGCAACCTGGTGGGTATCCCGGTAGGCCGGCTGTTCGGCCGGCATACCACCCGGGTGGCGGTCAAGGCTGGCGTGTTTCTGCGCGACTACATCCTGACCTTCATGGAGCTGCTGGCCCCCGAGCTCGGTCGCGAACAGATCCTGGCCGCGGTCAATGGCGATAACACCGCCTGAGCGCGGCTCACAAGGAAACGCCGGGCCGCCCCAAGTTTCCTTGACCCCCTCGGGGGGCCTGACGCGCGGCGGCAGGTATGGGGGCGCTCACAAGGAAACGCCGGGCCGTCCCAAGTTTCCTTGACCCCCTCGGGGGGCCTGACGCGTAGCGGCAGGTATGGGGGCGCTCACAAGGAAACGCCGGGCCGCCCCAAGTGTCCTTGACCCCCTCGGGGGCCTGACGCGTAGCGGCAGGTATGGGGGCTCTCAGGAGTTTTCTTCGGCGCCGGCGGGCGGCGGGATTTCGATTTTCACTTCCAGGACGTCGAGCGTATCCTGGCGCTCGAGGTTGACTTTGATGTCGTCGGAGTGAATCTTGACGTACTTCGAGATGACCTCAAGCAACTCGCGCTGCAACTGCGGCAGGTAGTCGGCTGACTGGCCGCGGCCCGAACGCTCGTGCGCCAGGATGATCTGCAGGCGCTCGCGGGCGACGTTGGCGGAGTTTTTCTTCTGGCCGAGAAAAAACGACAACAGCGACATGGCTTTTACCTCCCGCCAAACAGGCGCTTGATCAGCCCCGGCTTTTCATAGTCGATGAAACGCATCGGACGGTCTTCGCCCAGGTAGCGGCTGATCACGTCTTGGTAGGCGTCGGCGACGTCGGTGTCCTTCAGGTGGATGGCGGGGATCCCCTGGTTGGAGGCATGAAGGACGTTCTCGGACTCGGGTATGACACCCAGCAGCTTGATGCGCAGGATGTCTTCGACGTCTTGCACCGACAGCATCTCGCCCGCCGCCACGCGCTTGGGGTTGTAGCGGGTGAGCAGCAGGTATTCCTTGACGGGCTCCTCGCCCTTGACCGCGCGCTGCGACTTGGACGACAAAATGCCGAGGATGCGGTCGGAGTCGCGCACCGAGGAAACCTCGGGGTTCGTGACCACCAGCGCGTCGTCGGCGAAATATGCCGCATGCAGGGCGCCCGATTCGATGCCAGCGGGCGAATCGCAGACGATGTATTCGAAACCCATGTCTTTGAGCGAATTGAGCACGCGTTCGACGCCGTCGCGGGTGAGGGCGTCTTTGTCGCGCGTTTGCGAGGCGGGCAGGATGTAGAGGTTATCGAGCTGCTTGTCGCGGATCAGGGCCTGGTTGAGCGTGGCTTCGCCCTGGATGACATTGACGAAATCGTAGACCACGCGGCGTTCGCAACCCATGATCAGGTCGAGGTTGCGCAGGCCGACGTCGAAGTCGATGACGGCGGTTTTGTGGCCCCGCATGGCGAGGCCCGCGCAAAAACTGGCGCTGGTGGTGGTTTTGCCCACCCCGCCCTTGCCCGAGGTGACGACGACGATACGTGTCATGACGTGAGGATCCTTGTTGGTTGGTTGCGTGGGGGTAACCCGGGAGGCTTTGCGCGCGGCGTCCGCTCGGGACGGGCGGGGTTGGCGTGATGGTTTGACGGCCATGGCGCTAGATCACCAGAGCCTGCAGCTGCAACTGCCCATCGCGCAGCCGCACGGTGGCCGGCTTTTGATGGATGTCGGTGGGCAAGCGGGTTTCGATCACCCGATACACGCCGGCCACGGCCACCAGCTCGGCGTCGAGCTGGGTGGCGAAAATGCGGGCGCCTTCGTCGCCGCGGGCGCCCGCCATGGCTTTGCCGCGCAGGGCGCCATACACGTGGATGTTGCCGTCGGCGATGACTTCGGCGCCCGGGCTGACCATGCCGATCACCACGAGATCGGCCTGGCGGGCATACACTTTTTGACCCGAGCGCAGCGAGCGGTCGAGGATGAGGGTGGGGCGGGTGAATTCGCCGGCCGTGGGTACGGGATTGCTCGGCGCGGGCACGACGACAAGGCCTTCGCCGGCAGCCACGGAAGCGGCGCTTTGGGCCTCGGGAGCCGCCGGCGGCTCGCTTGCGTCTGGTTCCGGCGGGGCGGCCGGAGAGATCTCGGCGACGCCAGCGGCATCGCGTGCCAGCGCGACCGGCGCCTCGCCGCCGTCGTCGGTGGGCGCGACCGCGGGCGCGCCCCCTCCCACCGTGACGCAACTGAGGCCGGCGGCCGAGATGCTGTCGCGCAGGGCATCCGGTGCGCTCACGCCAACCAAAGCCAGGCCGCGCTGCCGGATGACGCTGGCCAGCGCCTGCCAGTCGGTGGCTTGCTCCAGCGCCTGGGCATCGATCACCGTGGGTTCGTCAATGAAAAAATCACCGGCGGCGTCGAGGCGGGCCTCGAGGGCCGCGACCAGCGCGGCGGCGTCGGAAGAGCGTAGCACCAGGCGCAAGGCATAGAGCGAGGCGCTTTTGAAGTCCAGTACGGCAGGAACGTTCACAGGAAATCCGACAGGCAACGATAAACCTGTCATTCTAGAGGATGTCGGCCGACTTGCGGGTCGGCGGAGCGTCCAGATGTAAACGCCTAGTATCGCAAGCCAGCGGGACGCTGGCGCCCGCAACGCCAGGCCGTCTCGAATGTGCGGGAGCGCCAGCGGCGCCGCCCGTCCGCGGGCGCGGAATCCGGGAGGCGCCGCTGGCTTGCCGGTCCCGTCGCCAGGGTGGGATCGGTGCCGGGGGGCGGATCAGGCGGCGTCGGCCTCCGCCTCGACCTCGGTGCCTGTCTGCAGGTGGCGGTTAACCGCCGTGAGCACCGCCTGGAACGACGCCGTCACGATATCGCGATGAACGCCGACGCCGAAGCCGGTGTTCGAGTCGCCCAGCCGCAACTCCACATAGCAGGCGGCCTGGGTGTTGGTGCCGGTGCCGATGGCGTGCTCGTGGTAGTCCATGATCCGCACCGGCAGGCCGAGCGCATCCACAAATGCCGAAATCGCACCATCGCCCTGGCCGTTGACCACGCGGGTCTCGCCGTCGTGCTCGAGCTCGACTTCGATGCTGAACTGGCGGCCTTCGCCGGCACGCGGATCGCCGATGATCTGATGCCGCACGAGCTGCCACGGGCGATTGCATTCCAGATACTCGCGGCTGAACAGCGCGTAGACTTCGTCGGCCTTGACCTCCCGGCCGGTGCTGTCGGTGACTTGCTGCACCGCGCGGCTGAACTCGATCTGCAGGCGACGCGGCAGATCGAGACCATGCTCGGTATAGAGCAGGTACGATACGCCGCCCTTGCCGGACTGGCTGTTGACCCGGATCACGGCGTCGTAGGTGCGGCCGAGATCCGCCGGATCGATCGGGAGGTAGGGGACTTCCCATACCGCATCGGCCTTTTGCTGGGCGAAGCCCTTCTTGATGGCATCCTGGTGCGAACCCGAGAACGCCGTGAAGACGAGATCGCCCACATAGGGGTGGCGGGGGTGTACCGGCAACTGGTTGCAATACTCCACGCAGCGGCGCACGTCGTCGATGTCGGAGAAGTCGAGGCCGGGATGCACGCCCTGGGTGTAGAGGTTGAGCGCCAGCGTGACGAGGTCGACGTTGCCGGTGCGCTCGCCATTGCCGAACAGGCAGCCTTCCACCCGGTCGGCGCCGGCCATCACGGCGAGTTCGGCGGCGGCCACGGCGGTGCCGCGGTCGTTGTGCGGATGCACGCTGAGGATGATCGAATCACGGCGAGCCAGGTTGCGGTGCATCCATTCGATCTGGTCGGCATACAGATTGGGCGTGGTGGCCTCGATGGTGGCCGGCAGGTTGAGGATCATCTTGCGCTCCGGGGTGGGGTCCCAGGCGTCGGCCACCGCGTTGCTGACCTCGAGCGCGAACTCGGGCTCGGTGGTGCTGAAAACTTCAGGCGAGTACTGGAACACCCATTCGGTTTCGGGATGCCGGGCCGTGAGCTCTTTGATCAGCAGGGTGCCCTGGATGGCGATCTGCTTGACCTGTTCGCGATCCATATTGAAGACGATCTTGCGGAAGGCGGGCGCACACGCGTTGTACAGGTGGACGATGACGCGGCGCGCGCCGACCGCGGATTCGATGCTGCGGGCGATGAGATCGTCGCGCGACTGAGTGAGGACCTCGATGGTAACGCCCTCGGGCACGCGATCCTCATCCACCAGCTTGCGGACGAAGTCGAAATCGGTCTGGGACGCCGACGGAAAGCCCACTTCGATTTCCTTGAGGCCGATCTGCACGAGTTTTTCAAAGAAACGGAGCTTGCGCTCGACGCTCATGGGCTCGATCAGCGACTGGTTGCCGTCGCGCAGATCGGTGCTCATCCAGATGGGCGGCTGGGTGATGCGGTTGCTGGGCCAGGTGCGTTCGGCAAAATCGCGGTCGAACGGCACGAAAGGGATGTACTTGGTGGCGGGATTCTTGAGCATGTCGCCTCCTGGGCTGGGACGAGAACAAATGAGACAGGACCAATATGACCGCGCTGCTACCCTGGCGGGCGCGCGCGGAAATGTGGCACAAGGGAAATGGCTGCCGAACTGCCACGAGCGCGAGGCTCAGCAGCCGATCGGTAGGTCTAGCAGGAGACGCAGCGGGAAGCGCGCATGACGATGGGCCACCGCGCAAGCAGGCCCGCGCAGCAAGGGCGCGAGGTGCAAAGCGAAGGTAGTGGTGGCGGGCATGCGGCTAAAATGAGATGTCTGAAAGACACCCCAGTCTAGCAAGTCTTGGAATATCTTGCAAACAAAAGCGCACATGCTAGAGTTTCCGGCTGCGCCGGGAACTCCCCGCAGCCGGGGGAGTCAGCGAGGGAGTGCCGGCCGCGAGTACTTGGAGATGAAGGCTGTGAAAACACCGCGCGCATATCCTGGCCCGGTATGGCGCCGAATCCTGGCCGCCTGCCTGTTGCCGCCGCTGATGCTGATGCCGCTGGCGGCCGCCGCGCAACCGGCCGGTCTGCCCAGCCTGGGCGACGCTTCGGCGGCCACGCTCTCGCCGCGCGTCGAGCAGCGCCTGGGCGATGCCTTGATGGCCGAGGGGCGCTTCGACCCCACCTATATCGACGATCCTTCGGTCAACCAGTATCTCTCCACCATGGCCGATCGCCTGGCGCAGCATGCCGCTGGCGGGCCGCCCACGGTCCAGGCGTTCAGCATCCGCGATCCGTCGATCAACGCCTTCGCCATGCCGGGGGGCTATATCGGCGTGCATTCGGGGCTGGTCACCGCCACCGCCAGCGAATCGGAATTGGCCGGCGTGGTGGCCCACGAAATCGCCCACGTCACCCAGCGCCACGTGGCGCGAGGCCTGGCCCAGCAAGGGCAAAGCTCGCTGATGCTGCTCGGCCTGATGCTGGGGTCGCTGGCCGCCGCCGCGGCCGGGGCCGGGCAGTTGGCCATGGGCGCCGCCGCCTTCGGCCAGGCCGCGGTGATCAGCTCGCAGTTGTCGTTTTCGCGGGAGGCCGAACGAGAGGCCGATCGGGTCGGCATCCAGATGATGGAAGGCGCCGGCTACGATCCTTCCGGCATGGCTTCGATGTTCGGCCGCATGATGCAATTGTCGCGTTTCAACCAGGTCCGCGGCCCGGGATACGCCAGCACCCACCCCTTGAGCCTCGACCGCATGTCCGATATGCAAAACCGCGTAGGACGGTCGGGGATGCGCGGCGACGGTGATTCCGATACCTATGCCTTCGTGCGCGCCAAGCTGCTCGTGCTCCAGGCCAACACCGGCCAAACCATCGATCCGGTGCTGCAGCTGCAGTCGGAGGCCGAAGGGGCGAACGGTACGCGGGCGGCGGCGGCCTGGTATGGCGTGGCGCAGCGCAGACTGATCCAGGGCGACCCGGGTTCGGCGGGCGAGGCCTTGAAGCAGGCCCAGGCCACCGGAGTGGAGCACCCGATGCTGGCGCAGTTGCAAGCCGAATGGCTGGCGGCGTCCGGCCAGATCGGCGAGGCGCTGGCGGTCACGGTCAAGGGCATCAAGCGCTGGCCCAACGATCGCGGACTCGCGATTGCCCATGCCCGATTGTTGCAGCAGGCGGGGCGCGATCGCGACGCCACGGTTTTTTTGGCTCAAACGATCAAACGCTGGCCCGAAGTCGAGCCCGCGCTTTACCGCATGGCGGCCGAATCGCAGGCGAGGCTGGGCGAGCGCATGGCCGAGGCACGCAGCATGGCCGACTACTACGCCCGCATCGGCGCCTGGCCGGCCGCGCTGGACCAGATGCGGCGCGCGCGCGCCGCGTCGAACGACTTCCACCAGCAATCGGTGCTGGACGCCCGCATTCATGAGATCCAGCGCCGCATCGAAGAGGATAGGGCCTTGCTGGCGGAGTTCCGGCGCTAGGGTTGCGCGTCGGTGGCTCGAGCCAGGGTTCGGTACTTGGGGTGGCGGACGCGTGGTCAATTGGCCGCGCCGCGGCCCAGCGCCCGCGCCACCGCGTCTTCCCATTCGGCGATCCGCGCTTCGGCGGCGGAGCGCGATAACGTGGGCACAAAGGTGCGATCGGCTTGCCAGAGATGGGCGATGTCGTTCGTGTCGCGATACAGCCCGCAGCCCAGCCCGGCCAGATAGGCGGCGCCCAGGGCGGTGGTTTCCAGGACTTTGGGCCGCACCACCGGCAGGCCGAGCAGATCGGCCTGGAACTGCATGAGCAGGTCGTTGGCGCTGGCGCCGCCGTCTACCTTGAGCACGCCGTGGGTGTGCAGCCCGCCCATGGCGCGCAGCAGCGCCGTGCTTTGGAAAGCGATGGATTCGAGGGCGGCGCGGGCGATATGGGCGAGGGTGCTGCCGCGCGTCAGCCCGGTGATGGTGCCCGTGGCCGTCGGCTCCCAGTAGGGGGCGCCCAGGCCGGTAAAGGCGGGAATGAAGGTCACGCCGCCGGCGTCGGGCACCGAGGCCGCCAGGGCCTGGACGTCGGCCGAGGTTTCGATAGCATGCAGATTGTCGCGCAGCCACTGCACGACGGCGCCGCCGATGAAGACGCTGCCCTCCATGGCGTAGGCCGGCTGGCCGGCCTGCCATTGTGCCGCCGGGGTGGTGAGCAATCCGGTATCGGAGAACTCGGGGCGCGAACCGGTATGGCGCAGCATGAAGCAGCCGGTGCCGTAGGTGTTCTTCACCGCCCCGGCGTCGAAGCAGGCCTGGCCGAACAGAGCGGCCTGCTGGTCGCCGGCGATGCCCGTGAGCGGGATCGCCGCGCCCAGCAGGTCGGCCCGAATCGCGCCGAAGTCGTGGCTGGAGGGATGGACATCGGGGAGCAGTTCGGCGGGAATATCCAGCGCCTGCAGCAGCCAGGGATCCCAGCGCTGTTCCTCGAGGTTCCAGAGCAGGGTGCGGGCGGCATTGGTAACGTCGGTGACATGGCGGCCATCGCCGAGGTTCCAGGCCAGCCAGCTGTCGATGGTGCCGAAGGCAAGCTCGCCCCGCCGGGCCGCTTCGCGCGCGCCCGGTATGTGTTCCAGCAGCCAGGCGATCTTGGTGCCCGAAAAGTACGGGTCGACCACCAGGCCCGTGCGGCGCCGGATTTCGTCGGCCAGGCCATCGGCCGCCAGTCTGGCGCAGAGCGGCTGGGTGCGGCGGTCTTGCCAGACGATGGCGCGGTGGATGGGCTCGCCGGTGTCGCGGCGCCAGATCACGGTGGTTTCGCGTTGGTTGGTGATGCCGGCCGCCAGCACCTGGCTGGCGTCGATGCCCGCTTGGCGCAAGGCGGCCTGGGCGGTGTCGCGCTGCGTGCGCCAGATCTCCCGGGGATCGTGCTCGACCCAGCCCGGACGCGGGTAATGTTGGGTGAATTCACGCTGCGCGATGGCCAGCGGATTGCCGCTGGTATCGAACACGATGGCGCGGGAACTCGACGTGCCCTGGTCGAGGGCCAGCAGATAGCTCATGTAAGACCCTCCAAACGATTGCGGTCCAGCCAGTCTTGCAGGGTGGCGGTGGCCGAGGCCGGCAAGTGCAAGCCCAGCTTGCTGCGCCGCCAGAGGATGTCGTCGGCGGTGCGGGCCCATTCGTGGCGGCGCAGATATTCGAGCTCGCGGACGTGCAGGCCGGGCAGGACGGCATCGCCGAGGTCGGCCCGGCCTTCGCAATGTGCCAGCAAGGTGTGCAGGCGGCTACCGTAGGCGCGCGCGTAACGGTGAAGCAGGGCGGCCGGCAGCCAGGGGTAGCGCTGGCCCTGCTGTTCGACCCAATCCCCAAAATGCAGCACATTGCGTACATGGGGGCCATTGGCCAGCAGGTTGTCGCCGCCAGGCAGCGGAGCCTGGCGCGTCCAGGCGCCTACGGTGTTGCCCAGTCGCGGCGCGAGGCGGTCGACCACGTCTTCGGCCAATTGGCGGAAGGTGGTGAGCTTGCCGCCGAGCACGTGGATCAGCGGCGGCGCGGCGGGCTGCCATTCGAGGAGATAGTCGCGGGTGGTGGCGCTGGCGCTGGCGGCGTGGTCGTCGAGCAGCGGCCGGACGCCGGCATAGTGCCAGACTACGTCGGAAGGCGCGAGGCGGCGTTCGGCAAAGCGGTTGACGGCGTCGCACAGGTATTGGATTTCGGCGTCGTCGATGCCGACCTTGGCGGGGTCGCCGGCGTAATCGACATCGGTGGTGCCGATCAGCGTGAAGTCGTGCTCGTAGGGGATGGCGAACACCACCCGCTCGTCGGGCTGCTGGAACAGGTAGGCATAATCATGGGCGAACAGGCGCGGTACCACGATGTGGCTGCCTTTGACCAGACGCAGGCTGCGGCCGGGTGGCAGCGGCACATCCGGCAGGCGGGTGGCCCAGGGGCCCGCGGCGTTGACGGCGGCGCGGGCCCGGACGCGCAGGGTCGTGCCGTTTGCGGCCCTGATCCCGGCCTGCCAGCCGTCGCCGCAGTCCGCCAGGTGCTCGACCCGATGCCGGGTGAGCACCTGGGCGCCGCGCTCGGCCGCGGCCATGGCGCACAGCACCACCAGCCGGGCGTCGTCGACCCAGCCATCGGAATAGGCAAAACCGCGGCCGAAACGGGCCTGCAGCCCGCGGCCAGAGGGGTGTTTCGCCAGCGCCAGGCTTTCGGAGGCGGGCAGCAAGACGCGCCGGGCGAGATGGTCGTAGAGGAACAGGCCGCTGCGAATCAGCCAGGCCGGGCGCTGTTCGTGCCAGTGCGGCATGACGAAGCGCAACGGCCCCATGATGTGGGGCGCGCTGCGCAGCAGCACCTCGCGCTCGCGCAGGGCTTTGCGCACCAGGCCGAATTCGTAGTTTTCGAGGTAGCGCAGCCCGCCATGGATCAGCTTGGTCGAGGCCGAGGAGGTGTGGCTGGCGAGGTCGTGCTGCTCGCAGAGGATGACGCGCAGGCCCCGGCCCGCGGCATCGCGCGCGATACCCGCGCCGTTGATCCCGCCGCCGATAACCAGAAGATCGCAGTCGAACGTTGCTTGCGGCGACACCGGAGCCTCCTGCCAAATGTACTGGGCGTTAGCGTATCACCCTGACTTGCCGCGTGGTAGAGAGCCGCGGCTTCAGCGGCGCGGCCAGTTGTCTGGCGCGAGGCCCGCGCTGGCCGCTAATGCCCCGCGCCGAAGAACCGTTCGAGCCTGCGCGGCATCCAGTGCAGATGGCCGCGGAAACCGCCGGTGACGAAGGCGCCGTGGCCGCCGGTGGCGGGCTGGTGCAGCAAGACCTGGCGCGAGGCCTGGTGGGTGCCGGGCAGGCTGGCCTCGGGTACGAAAGGATCGTTGCGCGCGTTGAGCAGCAGCGTGGGGGTTTGGATGCGGCCCAGCCAGGGCAGGGCGCTGGCGCGCTGCCAGTAATCGGCCACGCCCGCGAAACCGTGTACCGGAGCGGTATAGGCGTCGTCGAATTCGTGGAGGTCGCGCGCGTGCGCGACTCGCCAGGCATCGATGCTGCCCGGGAAGCGCTGCGCTTTCTGCAGAACCTTGGCTTTGAGCGTGCGCAAAAACAAACGGGTATAGACATGACGGTGCAGCAGGCCGCGGCCCAGGCGCTGGCCGCAGGCCGTCAGGTCGAGCGGCGCCGACACCGCCGCCGCGGCATGCAGACCGTGCCCGGAGTCGGCGTGCTCGCCCAGGAACTTGGCCAGCGCATTGCCGCCCAGGGAGACCCCGGCGGCGTGCCAGCGCGCCTGCGGCAGCCGTTCGCGCACGGTGCGCAGCAGAAAGGCGATTTCGTCGGTGTCGCCGGAATGATAGGCCCGCAGCAGCCGATTGGGCTGTTGCGAACAGCCCCGGAAGTGGGGTACGGCCACCACCCAGCCTCGGGCGCGAAAATGATGGGCCAAAGCCTGGCAGGTGTGGCTGCCGCTGCAGCCTTCGAGACCGTGGAAGATCACCAGCGCCTTGCGGCTGAGCCGGGCCGGCCCGGCAGGCAGCAGCGCCTGCAGGCGGCCGGCGCCCAGACCTTGTGAAGCATGCTCCTGAAGCAGGGCGGCGGCATGGCCCGGTACGGCCCAATCGATATCGACGAAGTCGCCGTCGTCGGTATCGACGCGTTCGCGGGCAAAACTGATGTGTGGGCAGCGGGCGAGCCGTGCGCCCCAGATGGTTTCGGTATGCCCGTCGGGAAGCCAGAACGGCGTGGGGCAGGGCGACGCGTCGAACCTGGCGGCGGAGGACTCCGGCCGGCGCGGCGGGATGCTGCGTGCGGGAGAGGAAGCGGCCGCCGGCACAGTGGCGGCGCCGCCGGGCTCGGCCGGTGGTTGGCGCGCCGGGCCGGGGCTGGAGGTCATGCTGGATACCGGTAAACGGACTCAGTGCCCGCCAACGCGCGCTCCCGGCTTGAGCCGATAGAGGCTGCCGCAATACGGACATTGGGCGCTGCCGGAGGTGGCGACGTCGAGGTAGACCTTGGGATGCAGGTTCCAGACCGGGGTGTGGGGCCCCGGGCAGGAAACCGGCAGATCGTGGGCCTCGACTTCGTAGACCGGATGGGCCGGGGCGGTATCAGTGGCGGGAGCGGTGGCGGACATGTCGCGTAATCAGACCTTGGTGAGCCAGTGGTGGTACTTGGGATTGCGGCCATTGACCACGTCGAAAAACGCCTTTTGCAGTTTTTCGGTGACGGGACCGCGGCTGCCCACGCCGATGCGGCGGTTGTCGAGCTCGCGGATGGGCGTGACTTCGGCCGCCGTGCCGGTAAAAAAGGCTTCGTCGGCGATGTAGAGGTCGTCGCGGGTGAGGCGGCGGGTATGAACCTTAAAGCCTAGATCGGCGGCCAGGGTATGCACCGTGGAGCGCGTGATGCCGGTGAGCGCGGAGGCGATCTCGGGCTCGTAAATCACGCCGTCGTGCACGATGAAGAGGTTCTCGCCGGCGCCTTCGGCCACGAAACCATCGGTGTCGAGCAGCAGGGCTTCGTCGTAGCCGTCTTGCGTGGCCTCGAGGTTGGCGATGATGGAGTTGGCGTAGGTGCTGGAAACCTTGGCGCGCGGCATCGTAACGTTGACGTGCTGGCGCTGGTAGGACGAGGTTTTGACCCGGATGCCTTTTTCCATGCCTTCTTCGCCCAGGTAGGCGCCCCAGGGCCAGGCGGCGATGGATACGTGCACCTTGGCGCCGCGCGGCGAGACGCCCATTTTCTCGGAACCGTAGAAGGCGATGGGCCGGATGTAGCAGGACTCGAGCTGGTTGGCGCGCACCGTTTCGAGGTGGGCCTGGTTGATCTGCTCTTGCGTGTACGGCATCGGCATCATGTAGATGTGGGCCGAACGGAACAGGCGCTGGGTGTGCTCTTGCAGGCGGAAGATCGCGGTGCCGATTTCGGTGTCGTAGGCGCGCACGCCTTCGAAGACCGACAACCCGTAGTGCAGCGAATGCGTGAGTACGTGGATGTTCGCTTCGCGCCAGGGAACCAGTGCGCCATCGAACCAGATGAAGCCGTCGCGATCAGCCATCGACATGATGTGAGTCCTTAGGTGGGGAGTCGGATTTCGGGAAACTGTCCATTATACGGGGCCGCGCCGCCAAGTGGGTGGCGCCCGGGGCCGGGCCCCGGGGATCAGCCGAAGAGATGGCGCCAGAGTTCGCCAACCGTGGCGCGCTCGGGGGTGTAGCGATCAGCGGCGACGCGGGCCTTGTCGGCGCCCTGCAGGCGCAGCGCATGCTGTTCGCGGCGCAGCGTGCGATAGGCGTCGGCGGTTTGCGTGGCCAGCTCGGTGGGGATCAGGCCCGCGACCCCCGCCAGCCGCAGCAGGGCGATGTTGCCCAGATTGTCCAGCAATTCGGGATGCCGGCGGGCGTGCAGCAGCACCAGGTATTGGGTGATGAACTCGATATCGACCATGCCGCCGCGATCGTGTTTGAGATCGAACAGCGGCGTAGGGTTGGGATGGCCGGCGCTGATGCGTTCGCGCATGGCGATCACCTCGCTGGCCAGGGTCGCGGGGTCGCGCGCCTTGAGCAGAACCGTGCGGCGGATGTGTTCGAAGCGCTCGCCCAGGCGGGCGTCGCCGGCGGCGAAGCGCGCGCGGGTCAGGGCCTGGTGCTCCCAGGTCCAGGCGCTTTCGCGCTGATAGCGCTCGAAGGCGTCGATCGAGGCCGCCACCAGGCCCGCATCGCCATCTGGCCGCAGCCGCAGATCGACTTCGTACAGCCGGCCCGACGAAGTCATGGAGTTGAGCCAGGAGACGATGCGGCGCGCATAGCGAACGTAGGTTTCGCCGTCGTGGCCGTTGTCGTCGAACAGGAAAACGAGATCCAGGTCGGATTCGTAGCCGAGCTCTTTGCCGCCCAGCTTGCCATAGGCGATGATGGCGAAAGGCGGCGGGTCGATACGGCCGCGTGACACCTGCGGCCACACCCGTTTCAGGGTTTGTTCCAGCATCAGGTCGGCCAGCAGCGAGAGGTAGTCGCCCACGGCTTCGACGGTAAGGTCGGCCTCGAGATCCTGGGCCAGCACATTGAAGCTCACCTGGCGCTGGGTGTCTCGCATCAGGTTCATCTGGCGTTCGATATCGAAGGTGCCGTCGGGCAGCAGGCAGCGGTCGAGGTCGGCGGAGAGCTGGCGCCCGGTCTGCTCCAGGTCCGGCGGCTCCATCAGCGAATGCCAGTCGATCAGGCTGTCGAGCAGCAGCGGATTGCGAATCAGGTATTGCGCCACCCATTCGCTGGACGCCATCATGCGGGCCACGCGCGCCAAGGTTTGCGGATACTCGGCAAGCAGACTGAGGTAGACCCGTCGCTGGGCGATATGCTCGACCATGTCGAGCAAACGCTTGAGTGCGACGGCCGGAGTGCGGGTGGTTTGCGCCGCCGCCACCATGGCGGGCAGCAGGGCGTCGAGGCGGGTGCGGCTGGAGTCGGGCAGGCCGCGGATACGCGGGCTATCCAGCAGCCCGTCGACCCGCCGCAGCAACTCGTCGGCTTCGTCGGGCATGGCGTCGCGGATGCGTTCGTGCAGGCTTTCCTGGGGCGCCGCCGCCGGCTCGGGCACGGCGGTTCCGGCGCGCTGCAGGCCTGCCAGGCGGAAGACATCATGGAATGTGGCCTCGACGAACTGGCGGTGCTCGCGCAATTGCCGCCGCAGTTGATCGGCGTCCGCCAGCCCCAGGGCGCGGGCCAAGGCCTGCTGGTGGGCCGGCTGGCGCGGCAGCAGATGGGTCTGCTGATCGTCGCGATATTGCAGAAAATGCTCGACCCGGCGCAAAAAACGATAGGCGGCTTCGAGCCGTTCGCCTTCGGCCGGTTGTATCAGGCCGGCGGCGACCTCTGCGCGCAAGGCTTCGAGCAGATTGGCGGTTTGCAGCGCCGGCATCCTGCCTCCGCGCACCAACTGGCCCAATTGCACGATGAATTCGATCTCGCGGATGCCGCCTTCGCCCAGCTTGATGTTGTCGGCCGGTACCGGATCGGGCCGCAGACAACCCAGCGAACGCCGGTTCCAGTCGTCCCGAATGCGTTCGCGCAGGCCGCGCAGCGCGGCGATGGCGTCGAAGTCGAAATATTTGCGATAGACAAAGGGGCGGCGCAGCGCCTCGACTTGCTCGAGCTGGGCCAGTGGCTGGCTGCCTTCGAAGGCGCGGGCCGGCAGCCAGCGGGCCTTTAGCCACGCATAGCGTTCCCATTCGCGGCCCTGGCTGACCAGGTAATGTTCCAAGGCATCCAGGCTCCAGGCCAGCGGGCCCGAGTCGCCGTCGGGCCGCAGCCGCAGATCGGTGCGAAAGACGTGGCCGTTGGCGTCGATTTCGCTGATCATGGGCATCAGCCGCCGCGTGAGGCGGGCATAGAACTCGTGATGCGAGAGCGGCCGCCGGCCGTCGGTATCGCCTTCGTCGCCGTAGAGCATGATAAGGTCGATGTCGGACGACACGTTGAGTTCGCGTCCGCCCAGCTTGCCCATGCCGAGTATCAGGAGTTCCTGCGGCGCGCCGTCGGCATCGCGTGGAACGCCATGCGCCTCGGCCAGGGCCGTGGCCACCGAGCGATAAGCCGTGGCCACGGCGAGGTCGGCCAGGCTCGACATGGCGTCCATCACCTCTTCCAGCGGCGCCGCGCCGGCCAGGTCGCGCACCATCACGGTGCTGAAAACACGCTGGCGCAGCTTGCGCAAGGCCGCGCGGCAGGACTCGTCGGCGACGGGCGGCTCGTTGGGGCGGATGCCGAGCTCGGCCAGCCACTCGTGCAGGCGGCTCTCGTTTATCGGTCGCAGGGCATCCTGCGCCAGGCCGTCGGCCAGCTCGGGCCGGGTATTCAGGTGCAGCCTGAGATAGTCCGACCACGCCAGGGCGGGCTGCAGGATCTCGGGATATGGGGCTGGCATAGGGCCTCGAGCGGGGGGAGGGGAGCGCCAAATCAGGTATAAAGCTTAACCGATCGACGTCATTGACCAAGAAGCCCGCCGTGCGTTTTGCCGTTCCCGTCGTCCTGTTTCGTGGCCTGGCCGCGGTGCTGGTGGTGCTGTACTTCGTACTCGCCGCGGTCATCCTGGGGCTGCGATACCTCGTCCTGCCGAATATCGACGATTACCGCGATCGCATCGAAACCCGGATCAGCGCGGCGGTGGGGGCCCCCGTCTCCATCGGCCGCATCGAGGCCGATTGGTATCGGCTCAATCCTCAACTGACGCTGCTCGAGACCTCCATCCGTTCCGAGCATGGTGGCGCGGCGCTCGAGCTGCCGCGCGTGGCGGCCCGCCTGTCCTGGGCGACCCTGCTCACCGGCCGTCCGGAGCTGCTGCAACTGAGTATCGAACGGCCATATCTGTCGCTGCGGCGGGACGCGCGCGGCATGGTCCACGTGGCGGATTTTCCCCTGCTTGCCTTCACGACGCCGCAGCCGCGCGGCAAGCCCGACCGCGACGAGAACGACGAGGGCAAACGGCAGGCGTGGGCCGAGGCGGATCATCCGGTGGCGCGTTGGCTGCTGGCGCAGCCCGACATCCGGATCATGGACGCTCGTCTCGACTGGCGGGATGAAACCGGCGAGCTGCCCGCATTCCATATTCCCGATGTCGACTTGCAACTGCAGTCGCGCCGCCTGGGTACCTCCCGCTTCGTCGTGGCGGTGCCCGACACCTTCCAGGGCGGCCGCCAGTGGCTGATGCAGGCCGAGTGGCAGCGCAGCTTGCTGGAACAGGGCGAGCACGGCCTGGAGTGGGGCAATTGGCACGGTCGCGTGTTCGTCTCCGCCGAGGAAGTCGACCTGCCGCGGCTGCGGCCCTGGCTGGGCGACTTCGTGCCCGACGAACTCGCCGGCGTGGCCGCCGGCCGCGCCTGGTTCGATTTCCACCACGGCCGTTGGCGTGGATGGCTGGCCGATATCGCGGTGCGCAACGCCCGTGGCCGGATCGAAGCGGATGGCGAAGCCCTGGCGTTCAGCGCGGCCGGTGTCCGGCTCGCCCGCGACGAAGACGGCGGCGTGCGGGCCGGAGGATTCTTGCGGGACGCCTTGTTCTATCTGCCGGGAGTCTTCGAGGCGCCGGTGGCTCCGGTCCAGGAACTGCGAGGCACGGTGGCGCACGACGCGGGATCGCGTTGGCAATGGTCCGACGTCTTCGTCCGCGCGGGCGAAGCCGGACAGCAGGCGACTCTGACCGGCAGCGGCTCCTGGCAACCGCAAGCGGGACTTCGTTGGGGCGCCATCGATCTGATGGGGCGTATCGAGCAGGCCGATGCCGGCGCCGTGGCGCGCTGGATGCCGCTGGCAGTAGACGCCGACGTACGCGAGTGGTTGAGGCTGGGATTGCGGGCCGGCGAGATCGCGGGGGCCGAGGTGCGTCTGGCCGGCGACCTTCAAGGCTTCCCTTATGCGGGCTCCGAGCGCGAGCGCGGCGAGTTTCGTATCGAAGGCGACGTGCACGGCGTGGCCATCGACCTGGAGCCCGATGTGGAGCCCGGCTGGCCCCTGATCACGGGGCTGCGGGCCCGCTTGACCATAGATCGCGATCATCTGGGGGCCGATATCGCGGGCGGCGAGATCCGGGTGGGCCAGAACAGCGCGATCCAGATCGGCGCCACCCGCCTCGACATTTCCGATATGGAAGATGAGGCGAAGGTCGACGTCGTGGCGGCTACCCAGGGCGACGCGGAATCCTACCTGGCCTATTTGCGTCAGTCGCCACTGGCCGACCAAACCGCCGGTTCCTTGGGTGCGGCGCGGATCGATGGCTCCCTGGAGGTGCCGCTGCGCGTCCGGGTACGGCTGAACGACGGCGACACCAGCGTCGAAGGGCGAGTGCGGGCGGAGGGCAATACGGTGCTGCTGCCCGGTTGGGCGGCGCCGGTGACCGGCATGCGCGGCGAGGTACGCTTTACCGAGTCTCGGGTCGAGTTCTCGGGTCTGCGCGGACGCTGGCTGGGCGGCGAATTGCGGGTCAGCGGCAGGAGTGGCGCCGACGGCGCCGCCGAAGCCGAATTCCAGGGGCAGCTCTCGATCGCCGCCTTGCGGGAGCTCTGGCCTTCTCCGGCATGGGAGCGCCTGCGGGGCCAGCTACCGTATCGCGGCTCGTGGCGCATGCGCCGTGATGGCGGCGAGTCGCTCGCCGTGTCGTCGGATCTGGCCGGGCTGGCGCTCGATTTTCCGGCTCCGCTGCATAAAACCGCCAGCCAGACCTGGCCGGTGCGAGCCCAATGGGAGCGCACACACGGCGCGTCGGGAGGGCAGTGGCGGATCACGGCGGCCGATCGCTGGCAGTTGCTCGCGGCCTGGCCGCAGGATGCCGAGCCAGGCTCCTTGCCGCCGCGGCTGGCCTTCGGCATGCCGGCGCCACTGGATTTACCCGCGCAAGGCTGGCATCTGCGATTCGCCACCGAGGCCGTCAATCTCGACGACTGGCGCGAGGTGCTGGCCGGCTTCGCCCAGCCCGCGTCCACGTCCAAGCCGTCGACTTCCGCGCGCCGGGCGGTGGCGGGGCAGGCTCCGCGCCGGGCTGTCGGGCTTGCCGCCTTGCCGTGGACTGGGCTGCCATTGCCGCTCAAGATCGATGTTCAGGCCCAACGTCTGACCGCCCTGGACCAATTATGGGCGCCGATGCAGCTGGCCTTCGAGATCACCCGCAACGATGTGCTGCGGCTGCGGTTCGATGCCGATGCCGTGAGCGGCTGGATAGGCTGGAGGCCAAGTTCGGCGGCCGGGCCCGCCCGGTTGGAAATGAACTTCGACCGGCTTTTGCTGCCGCGCCGCGAGCAGCCGGCGGGCAGCGCAGGTCTCCAGCCCGCGACGGCGCCCGCCGCGGCCGGGCCGCACGATGCCGTTGAGCCCTGGGCCGATCCGGCGCGCTGGCCTTTCGTGGACGTCAACGTCGCCGATCTCCGCTGGGGCGACATCGCTTTGGGGGAACTGAGGTTCTCGGCCAGTCCGGGACAAATGGCTTCGGCGGGATGGCAGATCGATTCGCTGTCGCTCGTGAATCCCGACATCGCCCTGCGCGGCCAGGGCAGTTGGCGAACCCAGGCCAACCGTCCCCGCACGGCGCTGGACTTCAACGGCACGATCCACGACGCCGGCGGCCTGCTGGCCCGCCTCGGGCTGGCCGACGTCGTGGCCGGAGGGGAGGGCGAGGTGGAGGCGTCGGTGGCCTGGCCCGGCATGCCATGGGCCTTTGCCGTGCCCATGCTCGAGGCCGATCTCGAGTTGTCGCTCGACGATGGCCGCTTCCTGCCCGTGTCGTCGGCGGCGGGTCGCCTGCTGGCCACGCTTTCGCTGCAGGCACTGGCGCGTGCCGCGACGTTCCAGGGCAATGCCTTGTTCGAGTCGGGCTTTGCCTGGGACACCCTGCGGGCCAGCGCGCGGGTCGCCGAAGGCAATCTGGAGCTGCGCGGCTTCGATATGCGCGGCCCCAGCGCCGCCGCGCTGTTGTCGGGCCGGGCCGACCTGCTGAACGAAACCCAGGATCTCAAGGCCTTGATCCTGCCCCGTATCGACGCCAGCGCCGCGGCCCTGCTCGCGGGCATCGCCATCAATCCCATCGTCGGCCTGGGCGCTTTCCTGGGCCAATGGCTGCTGCGCGAGCCCCTGGCCCAGGTGTTGAGCCTGGAGTACGGCATCACCGGCTCGTGGGCCGATCCGCAAATCACGCGGCTGAGCCCGGTCTCGGCCGCGGCCGACGCGGGCTCCGAGCCTGTCGTGCCTTGAGCGGAGACGCCCGGGCCGAAAGGCCGGAGTTCTTCACGTACACTTCCATGCATCGCTTTTCTTCCCGGAGTTCCGCATGAATCCATCCGACCCATCCGCTCCCGTCAAGGTGGCCGCGGTCCAGATGGTCTCGGCGCCCGACGTGGCGAGTAATCTTGAAGCCGTCGATGCCCTGGTGGCCCAAGCCGCGGGCGAAGGCGCCCGGATCGTGCTGCTGCCCGAGTATTTTTGCCTGATGGGGCGTCACGACACCGACAAGGTAGGCGTGCGCGAGGCCGATGGCCGCGGGCCGATCCAGGATTTCCTGGCCAACGCCGCCAAGCGCCATGGCGTCTGGCTGATCGGCGGCACGCTACCTCTCGAGTGCCCCAGCCCCAGCCAGGTGTACAACACGACGCTGGTGTTCGATCCTCGCGGAGAACGGCGCGCGCGCTACGACAAAATCCATTTGTTCGGCTTTCGGCGCGGCGACGAAGCCTACGACGAATCCGCCACCATCCTCGCCGGCCGCGAGCCGGTGGCCTTCGACGCGCCATGCGGCCGCGTCGGCCTGTCGGTATGCTACGACCTGAGATTTCCCGAACTCTACCGGGCCTTGGGCACGCTGGACTTGATAGTCGTGCCTGCCGCCTTCACCTATACCACTGGGCAAGCGCATTGGGAGATCCTGCTGCGCGCCCGAGCCATCGAGAACCAGTGCTACGTGCTGGCTTCGGCGCAGGGCGGCAAACACCCCAACGGCCGCCGCACCTGGGGCCACTCGATGCTCATCGACCCCTGGGGCGACGTTCTCGCCGTCCAGGCCGAAGGCCCCGGCGTGGTGTGCGGCGAGATCGATCCCGCGCGCCTGCGCGAGGTCAGGGCCGCACTGCCCGCTTTGCGCCACCGCGTTTTCTAGCGCCAGGCCGCTTCCAGGCAAAACATTCGGATGCCGCCGCCTAAGCGCCAAGCGTAAAAAAAGCGCCGCCGCGTCCCGGCACGCCCCCTTTTTCAAGAGCTCCATCCATGCAAGTCATCGAACCCAATCTGCAAGCCCTCGCCACGGCGCAAAGCCTGCTCCTCGACCCCTACGGCCTGGGCCAGGGCCACCTCAACCAGGCGCTGGGCGAGATCTTCTCCCATCGCGTCGACTACGCCGATCTGTATTTCCAGTACACCCGCAGCGAAGGCTGGAGCCTGGAAGAGGGCATCGTCAAGACCGGCAGCTTCTCCATCGAGCAAGGTGTGGGCGTGCGCGCCATCAGTGGCGAGAAAACCGCCTTCGCCTATTCCGACACCTTGTCGCCCGACGCCCTGTTGTCCTCCGCCCAGGCGGTACGTAGCATCGCCCGCCAAGGTTCCGGCAAAGTGAAAGTCGCCAGCGCCTTCGATCCCGCTGGCGCCCGTGCCCTGTATGCCGGCATCGACCCCGTGGCCAGCCTCGACGCCGCCGAGAAGGTGGCCCTGCTCGAAAAAGTCGAGAACATGGCCCGTGCCGCCGATCCCCGCATCATCCAGGTGATGGCCGGCCTGGGCGCCGAGTACGACGTCGTGCTGGTGGCCGGCAGCGACGGCCGCCTGGCGGCCGACGTGCGGCCGCTGGTGCGCCTGAGCCTCACCGTGATCGTAGAGCACAAGGGCCGCCGCGAGGCCGGCCATGCCGGCGGCGGCGGCCGGGTCGATCTCACCTATTTTTCCGACGAGATCCTGCGCGATTACGTCTCGCGCGCCGTGCACGAAGCCGTCACCAACCTATCGGCGCGTCCGGCGCCGGCCGGCGTGATGCCGGTGGTGCTGGGCTCGGGCTGGCCCGGCATTCTCTTGCACGAAGCCGTGGGTCACGGCCTTGAAGGCGATTTCAACCGTAAAGGCTCCAGTGTTTTCTCGGGCCGTATCGGCGAGCGCGTGGCGGCCAAGGGCGTGACGGTGGTCGACGATGGCACGCTGCCCGACCGCCGCGGTTCGCTCAACATCGACGACGAAGGCAACGCCACCCAGCGCACCGTCCTGATCGAAGACGGCATCCTGCGCGGCTATATGCAGGATCATCTCAACGCGCGCCTGATGAAAGCCCCCGTCACGGGCAACGGCCGCCGCGAATCCTTCGCCCACCTGCCGATGCCGCGCATGACCAACACCTACATGCCCTCAGGCAAATACGATCCCGCAGAAATCATCGCCTCGGTAGACCGCGGCCTGTACGCCGCCAACTTCGGCGGCGGCCAGGTCGACATCACCAACGGCAAATTCGTGTTCTCCGCTTCCGAGGCCTACCTGATCGAAAACGGCAAGATCACCCATCCGGTCAAGGGCGCCACGCTGATCGGCAGCGGCCCCGAGGCCATGCGCAAGGTGCGCATGATCGGCAACGATATGCGCCTGGACTCCGGCGTGGGCACCTGCGGCAAGGATGGCCAGAGCGTGCCCGTGGGCGTGGGCCAGCCCACGCTGCGGATCGACGGCCTGACGGTGGGCGGCACCGCTTGAGACAGTCTTAGCACGAACAGCCGCCGAAGGTGGTCTGGCCACGGCCAGGCTACTCGGCGTGCCCGCGGGACCAACGGCTCTCCCACCGGCGTCCACAGAACGCAAAAGCCTCCTCGCGCCGCCATCCGGCCCCCTTTAAGGCCGAGGCGCCACCCTCTGCCTGCCGTATTGCCGACGCGGCCGTTCCGGCATCCTCCCCTTGGACGACAGGCGGATCAAGGTCTGCAACGCCAGAATGCCGCCCACGAACTCCACCATCCCGGCCGGAATCCACATGATCAGCCCGCCCAGGTTCTGATCGAACCGCGCCGTCATATCGAGCGCCCGCCCGCACACATCGTAAAGCGGATAAAAATCCCGCTCGCTGAACGTCAGGATCGCCCCCGCCACCATCTGCGGCGTCATCGTCACCACCGGCGACAACACCCGCCACCCCGGCGTCAGTACCGCCGGCGGACTCGGCCGCCGATCGAGAATCAAATTCCAGTACAACAACCCGCTGATCACCACCGACCAATTCATCAGGCGGTACAAACGCCAATCCAGCATCGAATAAAACTGCACCATCGGCAACAGCCAGATCAGCACCAACAGTACGAACGCCGACGACACCAGGAAAGGGTTGGTCAGCAACCACTCCAGCGCGCGTCCGGCCGGCTGCTGGCGGAACAAAAACAGCCAGCGGCGCAACGGCCCCGGCAGCCCCGCCCGCATCACCGATCCGGGATACGCCGCCATCACCAGGATCGGCCCCAGATGATGCAATACCAGATGCTGCAGGCGATGGATGAAAAACATCCGCTCGGCGTAATAATCCAGCCGGGTATGCAACGACAAATACAGCAATACCATCCCCGTCCAGAACAAGGCCTGCCGCAAGGCGTTTACCCGCACCGGCACCCGGCTCAAGCCGCGAACGTATAACGCGATCGCCACCCCGAACGCCAACAGCAGGGTGGGGGAGAATTCCCAGGGTTTGAGCCAGAGCAGCGTGTCGTACATAGGGGGTGGGAAGGTCGGGAAGGCGTCGCTACTGTCGAGCCAGCCACTCAACCGTGGCGTCGAGGAACTGACGGGCATTGTAAGCCTTGGGGTCGTTCACCATCGCGACCATCAGGTAGCGGCGGCCGCTGACCCCTTGCACGTAGCCCGCCAGGCCGGTGGTATCACGCAGCGTTCCCGTTTTGAGGTGGGCGCGGCCGTTGGCCTCGTCATTGCGCCAGCGTCGATGCACCGTGCCGTCGCTGCCGGCGATCGCCAGCGACGACACGAATTCGGGCATGCGCGGTGAGAACCACGCGCGTTCCAGCAGCCGAGCCATGCTGCCGGCCGCGATGCGCTCTTCGCGCGAGAGGCCCGCGCCGTTCTCCAGCCGCAGCTCCGGAAACTCCAGCCCCTGCTCGCGCAGCACCTCGCGCAGCGCCACCGCGCCGCTGGCGGATGTCGCGGGGCCCACCCCGTGTTCGTGGCCCAGCGCCAGCAGCAGATGGCGGGCCATCACATTGTTGCTCGACTTATTGATCGGCCGGATCACATCGGCCAAGGTATCGGACTCATGCACCGCGAGCACGTCCAGACCGGGGGGCGCGGCGCCGTCGCGGATCGATCCATCGAGCTGGCCGCCAAGCTCTTGCCAGAAGCTGCGCAAGACTTGCGCCGTGTGGGTCGGGGGATCGACCAGCAGGCGATACTGATCGAACGGCCCGCAGGAGCTCGGCACCGAACCCTCGATGCGCACCGTTGGCTGGGCCGTATTGGGCACGGTCTCGACGCGCACGGTGCGTGGCCCTTGGCAGGCGCCCGGGCGCGCGGTCAGGCGGACATCCAGGGCGAAGTCCGGTAGCGGCGGCTCCACCGTGACCCGCCAGCGGCCCGTGCCGGGGTCGGGCCGATAGTTCAAGCGGCTGGCGCCGAAACCCACGAGCAAGGCATCCGGGCTCGCGTTGTAGACCCGTTCCGGCGCATTGTCGAACGCCGCCGGGTCGATTGCCACGTTGCCATATACCGAGCGGTCGATCACGATGCCGGGGAGGCGGCGCACGCCCTGCTGACGCAGGTCGCGCAACAATCGCCAAACGTCTTCCGGTTCCAGCCAGGGGTCGCCGGCGGCCCGGATGTATAGCGGCCCCGACAGAGCGCCGTTGGCATCGAGCCGCGTTCCCTGCGCCACGCCGGCCTCCGTGCGCCAGCGATAACTGGGGCCCAGGCCTTCGAGCGCGGCATAGGTGGTGACCAGTTTCATGAGCGACGCCGGATTGCGCGGCTGCTCGGGCTGGATCGCCACCCAGGGAATCTGGCCGGGTTCGAGGATCACCAGCGAGAGGGTGGTCTCGCCGAGCTGGGTCTTACGCCAGGCCTCGGCCAGGGAGACGGGAAGCTGTCCCACCCGGCGCACTGAAGCTTCCGACCAGTCGGAGGGGCCTGGGCCGGCAACGAAAGGAGCGGAGCCGCTCCTACCTCGCTCACGAACCGCCAGGCGCGCCTGTGGGCGACCATCCTCAAAGGTGATTTCATCGGCGGGGGGAGTTTGCGCATCGCGCGGCGTTGCGCAGCCGGCCAACAGTAGCAAGGCCGCCGCTATCGCCAGCCCCGGCCGGGAGCGTTGGCGAAAAGACGACGAATCGGAGCGGGCGGGAGCGGGAGAGGCCATGGCAGGGAGTCGGACAAAAAAGCGAGGGGCGCGGAGCTCATGGCCCGCCGAGAACATCAGTGATGAGCAGAACGACCCCCAGCATGACCAGGATCAGGCCGAGGCGTTCCGTGCCGCTCAGGGTTTGGGCAAATACCCGCCGCGAGGCGATCTGGGCGAATACGACTTCGACCAGGCCCAGGGTGCGGACATTGGCCGTGGAGGTGAGGGCGAATCCGAAGAACCAGCATTGCGAAGCCAAGGCGCCCATAAAGCCGGCAAAGAGCGAGGAACGCCAGGCTTGCAGGCTGCCCAGCAGCGCCTGGCGCTGGAAGAATCCCAGCCACACCAGCAGGATCAGGGATTGCAGTAGCAGGCCGGTGGTCAGGGTGGTGCTGGCCCGCAGCAGCGCCGATCCTGATTCCAGGCTGAGGATCGCGCCGCGAAAGCCGATCGATGATAAGGCGAAGCCGGCTCCCGAGGCCAGGCCCAACAGGGCGGGCCGCCATGAAAACCCCTCGGAGCCACCGACTGCCTTGCCGCTGCGCGACATCAAGACCACGCCCAGCGTGGCGATCATTACCGCGCTACTGGCTTGCCAGCTTAGGGTTTCGCCCAGCAGCAGCCAGCCAAAAACGGCAACTTGCACCGGTTCGGTTTTGGTATAGGCGATTGAGAGCCCGAACTGCCGCAGCCGCATGGTGGCCAACATCAGGGCCGTGGCGCCGATCTGGGTCAGGGCGCCGCAAACGACGTAAACCCAGAAGGCCGAGTTGGGGCCAGGCGGAAGCCGGCCCTCGGCCAGGCACAGCGCGGCGAGGAATAGCGCGGCAAAGGGCAGGCCATACAAAAAGCGCACTTGCGTGGCGCCCAGAGTCCCGAGCCTGGCGGTCAGGTGATGCTGCATGGCGTTGCGCGCCGTCTGGGCGCCTGCGGCGACCAGGGTGACGGGAATCCAGAGAATGGCGAGGCTCATGCGGGCAAAAACCAGGGCGCTTCGGCGATTGTAGGCAAGCTCCGACACCTGGGCGCGGCGGGGCGCTGTATGATAGATCAATCCTCACTTTCACTTGCTGCTCACAGGAGGTATCCATGGCTACGTCAAGAACGGGTTCCAACAATGTCGAAGAAACACGCGACGCCCTGATGGCCGATGTCAAAAGCGGGCTCGATCAGGTCGAGGCCCTGTTGCGCGAGGCCGCCACGGCGTCCGGCGACAAGGCCACCGAGCTCCGCGAGTCGGCGCTTGAGGGCCTGCGCCGCGCCAGCGACGTCCTGGTCGACGCGCAGGATTCCGTCATGCGCCGCGGCCGCGCCGCCGCTCGCGCCACCGACGACTACGTGCACGACAACCCGTGGCGTTCCCTGGCGGTGGCCCTGGCCGCCGGCCTGGTGGTGGGCCTTCTGGCCAGGTCCCGGCGCTGAGCCTGATGACGCGCCCGGCCTCTCCCCTGGTCCTGGCCGTGCGCTCGCTGGCCGCCACCTTGGTGGCCGCCGGGCGCACGCGATTCGAACTCTTCGGCATCGAGTTCGCCGAACAAAAACAATGGCTTTCGCGGCTGATCCTGGGTGTTGCCGTGGCCGCGGTCTGTCTGGGGATGACGCTGCTGGTTTTTACCGGCTGGGTCATCGCCGCTTTTTGGGATACTCCCCATCGCATGCTGGCGTTCGGGCTGGTGGGGCTGTTCTGGCTCCTCCTGGGAACCCTGGCCGCATGGCGGGCCTGGATCGCCTTTCACACGGCGCCGGCACCTTTTGAAGCCACTCTGGCCGAACTCGAACGCGACGTCCAGGCCCTGGCGGGCGCCGCGCGGGTGGCTTCGTCGGCCGCGAGCGGTCCCGCGGCCTGGCCGGTCGACCCAGACGCCCCACGGTCTCCCGACCACGAGGAACACGCATGAAAGGGCCATCCGAAACCGTCATCCGCAAGGCCTTACTGCGGGCCCACGCCGAGATCGAACGTTACGAGGTGGCTCGCAGCCTCGAAACCCTGCAGGCCGTGACTACCCCGCGCGCCCTGATACAACAAGTCTTGCCCGGCCTGGTCGGCACCGCCGGCACCGCGGGCAGCGCCTGGGCCCGGGCGGGCACCCAATTGGCGTCGCTCTATCGGCGCTATCCGCTGGCCTCAAGCGCCGTCGTGGGCCTGCTCGGGCGCAGCCGGATGTCGCGCGTATTCCGGGTGGCCGGTGTGGCGCTCGCGATATTCAAGGCGGTGGGCATGGCGCGGCGCGGCGGCCGGGGGGGGTAGAAGCCCCCACGCTTGCCGCTGCGCGGCGGCGCTGCCCCCCAGGGGGGCTGTTTTACCTTGGGAGCGGCCCGGCGGTAGAACGAAGCCCCCACGCTTGCCGCTGCGCGGCGGCGCTGCCCCGTTCTTCTAGAGGCCCAGCCTGTCCCACAGGGCATCGACCCGCCGCACTACGTCGGGGTCGCGGGCGATGGGGCGCCCCCATTCGCGCGAGGTTTCGGCGCTCCATTTGTTGGTGGCGTCCATGCCCATCTTGCCGCCCAGCCCCGACACCGGCGAGGCGAAGTCGAGGTAGTCGATGGGGGTGTTGTCCACCAGCACGGTGTCGCGAACGGGATCCATGCGTGTCGTCATGGCCCACACCACTTCCTGCCAGTCGCGGATGTTCACGTCGTCGTCCACCACGATGATGAACTTCGTGTACATGAATTGCCGCAGGACGCTCCAGATGCCGAACATCACCCGCTTGGCGTGGCCGGGGTACTGCTTGCGGATCGACACGACCGCCAGGCGATAGCTGCAACCCTCGGGCGGAAGATAGAAGTCGGTGATCTCCGGCAACTGGCGGCGTAGCAAAGGCACGAACACTTCGTTGAGCGCGACGCCCAGCACGGCGGGTTCGTCGGGAGGCTTGCCGGTGTAGGTGGAATGATAGATCGCCTCGCGGCGCAAGGTGATGCGATCGACCGTGAACACCGGAAACCACTCTTGTTCGTTGTAGTAGCCGGTGTGATCCCCGTAGGGGCCTTCCAGGGCCATCTCGTAGCCGGCGCCCGGCGAGCCCGCCGGCACGGTGGTGCCGCTGGCGCGAGGATCGGTGGCGGGCAAAAGATGACCTTCGAGCACGATTTCGGCGGTCGCGGGCACCATGAGCTCGCTGCCGATGGCCTTGGCCACGTCGGTGCGGGCGCCACGCAGCAAACCGGCAAACTGGTATTCGGACAGGCTGTCGGGAACCGGGGTGACGGCGCCGAGCGTGGTCGCGGGATCGGCGCCCAGGGCGACGGCCACCGGAAAGGGCTGGCCCGGATTGGCGATGGCATGGTCGCGAAAATCCAGAGCGCCGCCACGTTGCGCCAGCCAGCGCATGATCAATTTGTTGCGGCCGATCGGTTGCTGCCGATAGATGCCGAGATTTTGTCGGCGGCGATGCGGGCCGCGGGTGATCGTCAGGCCCCAGGTGAGCAGGGGGGCGACGTCGTCGGGCCAGCAGTGCTGGATCGGCAGGCGGGAAAGATCGACATCATCGCCCTCCCAGACGATCTCCTGGCACGGCGCGCCGCGCACGGTACGGGGCGCCATGTCCCAGAGCGCGGCCTTGAGCATGCCCACCTTGGCAACGGCATCGCGCAGGCCGCGCGGCGGCTCGGGCTCGCGCAGCGAAGCCAGCAACTCGCCCACGTCGCGCAGCGCTTCGACGCTGTCGGCACCCATGCCCAGGGCCACGCGCCGCGCGGTGCCGAAGAGATTGGCCAGCACGGGCATGCCGGCGGGCGCGCCGCGTGTCTGGGGACGTTCGAAAAGCAGGGCGGGCCCGCCGGCCCTGAGCACCCGGTCGCTGATTTCGGTGATCTCGAGATGGGTATCGACGGGCGTCGAAATACGGCGCAGGTCGCCTAGGGTTTCGAGTTGCCGGAGGAAATCGCGCAAGTCTCGGTAGGTCATGAGCAACGGAGTAGGGGAAGAAGAGGATGGCGGAACACGGGCACTGGCTTACCGCGGACTTACAAAAAAATGTAATTTTACCCGGGTATAACCGGGTAAATCGCTTGAGGATGTGAAAAAAGCCTTCCTAAAATGGGCCGCTTCTTTCCAGGCGTTCCGAAGTTTCGGGCAGCGCTGGAGCCCCTTTCGGGGCGCTTTCCCATCGAGTGCCAACGAGATTCCTCATAGGATACCCGGTTGCCGGGCTCATCCGGGGGGCGTCTCGATGCGATCAGGAGATCCGCATGTCCGTGCGACGACGCCTCGCCCTTCGTTCCTGGCTGCTACCGTTATGGTTGGCGGCGGGGGTCGGCAGTGCGATGGTTCCCGCTTACGCCGAAGTGACCGTTGTCGGCACCACCGCCGATAGCCGTTCCGCCAGCGTCAACGAAGCCGCCGGCCGCGACGATGCGGCCCAGCTCAAAGCCCTGCAGCGCTACATCGGCGACAAATACCAAGTGCCGCTCAAGGCGGTGAAGTCCGTGATCGAAGCGGCCCGCGACGTCGGCCAATCGCGCCAGCTCGATCCGCTGCTTTTGCTTGCCGTCATGGCGATCGAATCCAGCTTCAATCCCAAGGCGCAGAGCCACAAGGGCGCGCAGGGGCTGATGCAGGTCATGACCCGCATCCATCGGGCGCGATTCGAGCCCCACGGCGGCGTCAAGGCGGCCTTCAAGCCGGCCGCCAACATCGATGTCGGCGCCCAGATTCTGCAGGAATGCATCGACCGGCGTGGCTCGGTCGCGGCCGGTCTGAGCTGCTATGTCGGGATGCCGGGCAAATCCAGTCGTTACGGGCAAAAAGTGCTGGCCGAATTCGAGCGGCTGCGGGCCGTGATCGGCAGCGGCGCCCCGACCCTGCTGGCCGCCGCCGAAGCGCCGGCGCCGCCCTCTGTGCTGGTCGCCAGCGCCGAAGGCGCGGAGCCGGTGGTCGTGGTCGGCCCCGAGGCGGCTCCTGGCGACGGCGCCTCGTCGTCGGCGGCGAGCGAGAGCGACCCGGCGGTGGCTGGCGCCGCGCAGGCCGCAACCCGCTTGGCCGAAGCCGAAGCGCCCGGCGCATCGCTCACGGTCGTCGCCGAGAACGATGCGCCGGCCAGCACCCTGGTGGCCGCCGCGACGCTCGACGAGCCGCCGGGATCCGGCGCGGCAACCGAGGCTGGCGAACAGGCGGTGGCCGTGGCCGCCGCGGGTCCGGTCATCGATCCCGCGCAGGTCATCCAGGCGCCGCCGATTTCCCGCTTCGTCGAAGCCGACGCGCCGCGTTTGGCGCGTACACTGCTGGGTATCATCGACGACGATCCTATCGACTTGTGACACTACAACCTTCCCGGCGCGCCTTCCTCACCGGAGGGCGGCTTTTCGGCGGCCCCTGGGGCCGCTTTTGTCATCGCCTGGGGCGACTGGTCAAAGGCCGGTTCGAAGACCGCTCGCGGGGGCGTGACGATCCCGGTACAGGATGGCTTGCTCCCGTCCGCCGCGAAGATGTCTATCACGCCCGCGCCCTGTGCGCCGAAATGAACGTACAACTGGCCCTGGCCGGCAGCGAGGCGGTGGTGCGCGGTCCGGCGCTGTGGGTCGACCCCGCGCCGTTGCGGGCGCTGGAGGCCGGGGAGCACGGCGCCTGGCGCTGCGAGCCGGGAACGCCCCTGGGGGAATTGCGCGCGCGCGGCCTGTGCCCCGGCGCCGAAGGCAGCGACGACGAACCTGTCATCCTCTGGCTCAGCCGCTTGCGGGGCGGGGCGGCCCATCGGATCATCCGGGGCGAATCCGGGCTGGAGGCCGCTGAAGTGCTGTTGTTCGACGGCCAAAGCGATCGGCTGGCCCGATTCGGCGCGGCCACGCGGCGCGCGCCGCTGGGCGTCGCTTTGCGCGACGTGATTTCGGAATCCTTCCGACTGGCCCAGCGGGCCGATCTCCAGCGCTGGCGGCAAGCGGGCGCGGCCTGGCCTGCGCGCTATCGCCTCGACGCCTTGTGGCGCGACGAGCCCAACCTGGCCCATCTGCTCGCGGGCAGCCAGGGCACCCTGGCCTGGGCCGAGATTCTGGAGTGGCGCCCGCCCGACCCAGTGGCCGCCGATGCCCCGACGGAGTTGCCACCCCAAACGCCGGCCGACGCCGTCCTGACCGCCTGGATCGAAGAGAACGTCAAGCAGAGCTTCGATCCCCAGGACGTCCTGCCGCGCCTCCCGTCCTTGTCCGCCTGAGCTTGGCGCCACGGCCGTTTGTGGCGGCCATTGGCTGGTGGATCCGGCGCCGGGGCGTGCATGCCGAGAGCTCGGGTTGTGTAAAAGGGCGCTACGAGAGGATAATTGGTGCCCCTTCTGCCAGTCGTGTGTCGTATGGACCCCACCCTTCGCAAAGCAGCGCTCGCCTATCACGAAGTCGGCCGCCCAGGCAAGATTTCCGTGACTCCCACCAAGCACCTCACCAACCAGCGCGATCTCGCCCTGGCCTATTCGCCGGGCGTGGCGGCGGCCTGCGACGCCATTGTCGAAGACCCGGCCAATGTCTTTCGCTACACCGCGCGCGGCAACCTGGTGGGCGTCATCACCAATGGCACGGCGGTGCTGGGGCTCGGCGCGATCGGCGCCTTGGCGGCCAAGCCGGTGATGGAAGGCAAGGCGGTACTGTTCAAAAAGTTCGCCGGCATCGACGTTTTCGACATTGAAATCAACGAAACCGATCCCGACAAACTGGTCGAGATCATCGCGGCGCTCGAACCCACTTTCGGCGGCATCAACCTCGAAGACATCAAGGCACCGGAGTGCTTCCAGGTCGAGCGCCAATTGCGCCAGCGCATGAACATCCCGGTGTTCCACGACGATCAGCATGGCACCGCCATTACGGTGGCCGCCGCCTTCGTCAATGGTCTGAAGGTGGTGGGCAAGAACATCGAAGACGTGAAACTCGTCTGCTCGGGCGCCGGCGCCGCGGCGCTTACCTGCCTCAACCTGATGCTCCACCTGGGCCTCAAGCTCGAGAACCTCTGGGTGACCGACATCGAAGGGGTGGTCTACCAAGGCCGCACCAAGCTGATGGACGACGAAAAAGCGCGTTTCGCCCGCAAGACCAGCGCACGGACGCTGGGCGAGGTGATCGAAGGCGCCGACGCCTTCCTGGGCCTGTCCGCGGGCGGCGTGCTCAAACCCGAGATGGTCGAGCGCATGGCCGAGCGTCCGCTGATCCTGGCGCTGGCCAACCCCGCCCCCGAGATCCTGCCCGAAGACGTATTCGCCGTGCGGCCCGACGCGGTGATGGCAACCGGCCGGTCCGACTATCCCAACCAGGTCAACAACGTTCTCTGCTTCCCCTACATTTTCCGGGGCGCGCTCGACGTTGGCGCCACCACGATCACCCGCGAGATGGAGATCGCCGCGGTACACGCCATCGCCGGCCTGGCCCAGGAAGAAATGAGCGACGTGGTGGCGGCCGCCTATGGCCGCAACGACATCTCCTTCGGCCCCGAATACCTGATTCCCAAGCCTTTCGATCCCCGCCTGATCGTGCGCATCGCGCCCGCCGTGGCGCGGGCGGCCATGACCAGCGGCGTGGCAACGCGGCCCATCGCCGACATGGACGCCTACACCAACCAGTTGCAACAGTTCGTGTACCACTCGGGCGCCTTCATGAAGCCGATTTTCGGCCTGGCCAAGCAGCTGGTGCGCGACGGCGGTAAAAGCCGCATCGTTTTCGCCGAAGGCGAAGACGAACGCGTGCTGCGCGCGGTGCAGATCGTCATCGACGAAAAAATCGGCCGGCCGATCCTGGTGGGCCGGCCCTCGGTGCTGGCCGCCCGCATCGAACGCGCGGGGCTGCGCATCCGGCTGGGCGAAGACGTCGACGTCACCAACCCCGAGTTCGATGCCCGCTTCCGCCAGTACTGGAGCGCCTACTGGGAGATCATGAACCGCCGCGGCATCACCGAGGATCTGGCCAAGGTCGAGATGCGCCGCCGGCTCACCCTGATCGGCGCCATGATGCTGCACCTGGGCCAGGCCGACGCCATGATCTGCGGCACGGTGGGCCTGTTCGCCAACCATCTGCGCTATATCGACGAAGTCATCGGCCGCCGCGAAGGCGCAAAAACCTACGCCGCGATGAACTTCCTCGTGCTGCCCGAGCGCACGGTGGCGATGGTCGATACGCACGTCAACGAAAACCCCACCGCGGAGGAAGTCGCCAACATCACCATCATGGCGGCCGAGGAAATGAAACGCCTCAATCTTGAACCCAAGGCGGCGCTGTTGTCGCACTCAAACTTCGGTTCGAGTGATTCGCCGTCGGCGGTCAAACAGCGCGAGGCCCTGGCCATTTTGCGCCGCGAGGCGCCGTGGCTGGAGGTCGACGGCGAGATGCATGGCGACGTCGCCCTTGACGCCGCCGCGCGGCACCGCATCCTGCCCAGCTCCACGCTCAGCGGCTCGGCCAACCTGCTGGTGTGCCCCAACATCGAGGCTGGCAACATCGCCTACAACCTGCTCAAAACCGAAGCGGGCGGCAACGTCGCCGTGGGGCCGCTGTTGCTCGGCGCCAATGCTCCGATCCATGTGCTCACGCCCAGCGCCACCGTGCGCCGGATCGTCAACATGGCAGCCCTTGCCGTGGTCGATGCCAATACCGAGCGCTGAACCCATACCGCCAGGCGCGGCTCGTGCGTCCGTGCGGGGCAGGGCCGAACCGTCGTCTTGTCCGACGGCCGGCCGCGCCAGACGGACCCGGCAGGAGGCCGGCCTGCGGGCCGGCGTGCCGCTCGACCCCGATAACGAACGCCACCTCACCGGCCTGGTGCTCACCGGCGGTGGCGCTCGCGCCGCCTACCAGGTGGGTGTTCTCAAGGCGGTTGGCCGCCTGCTCGCCGACCATACGCCCGGCCGCGTCGTCACCAATCCTTTCGACGTCATCTGCGGCACCTCCGCCGGGGCCATCAACGCCGCCGCGCTGGCCTGCGGGGCCGAAAACCCCCGCAGCGCCTTGCGCCGCATGCTCGCGATCTGGCTCAATCTCGAAACCGATCAGATTTACCGCAGTGATTCCCTCGGAGTGATGCGCACCGGGGCGCGCTGGCTCTCCACCCTGTCTTTCGGCTGGATGCTGGCCCGCATGCGTCGCGATCGCCCGCGTTCCTTTCTCGATAACGAGCCCTTGGGCGAACTGCTCGAACAGATCATGGATTTCGAGCAGCTCGAGCGCAATCTCGACGATGGCGTCCTGCACGCGGTGGCCGTCACGGCGTCGGGCTACACCTCGGGTCGCCACCTCACTTTCTACCAGTCATCGCGCGAAATCGCACCTTGGCAGCGTTCCTTGCGCCAGGCGGTGCGCGAACGCATCACCAACGACCACTTGCTGGCCTCGAGCGCCATTCCCTTCATCTTCCCCGCCCGCCGGCTCGCGGTGGGCGACTACGTCGAGTGGTGCGGCGACGGCGCCATGCGGCAACTGGCGCCGCTGAGCCCGGCCATCCACCTGGGCGCGTCGCGCATCCTGATCGTCGGCACCGGCCGTTCGTACGAGAACCCGCCCGTGGAGCGCGATGCGGGTTATCCCAGCCTGGCGCAAATTGCCGGCCACACATTGTCCAATATGTTTCTCGACAGCGTGGCGGCCGACTGCGAACAGGTCCAGCGCATCAACGTCGCCGCCGAACGCCTGACTCCCGAACTGCAGAACCATCTCAACATCCGGCCGATCCGGGTGCTGCCCATCACCCCCAGCCGCAACCTCGACGAAATCGCCTCGCGGCACGTGAACGAACTCCCCTCGACCATGCGCGCCTTGCTGGGCGCCCTGGGCGTATCGTCGCGTCCGGGCCACACTCGCGGCGCGGGGCTGGTGTCCTACCTTTTGTTCGAACAAGGCTATACCCGCGAACTCATCGATCTGGGCTGGCAGGACACGTTGTCGCGAGCCGACGAAGTGTGCGAGTTTTTTGGCTTATCCACGCACGCGGCCTGAGTTTTAGGGTTTAATTCCGCTTCGGTTGTATGCTGCGGGCGTTGCCGTCGGATTCGACCTTTCCCTTTCCTCCGCGTATGGGGGCCAGCCCCGCCGATACGCGAATCATCCTGGTATCTTTATGAAGTATGGAGTGAAAGCTGATGGTGGCTGACACACATGAAATCTGGCAGGAGGCGCTGCAAAGAGGCGGTCCGCTCACGGTTCAGCCCTCCGAGATCGACGCGCTCATTGCCGCGGCCAAAGGGCTGGGCTATGCCGTGTTCGACGCCGACTGCGAACGCGCCAAATCCAAATCCGCGGTGCTGCGCGCCATCGCCAACGCGGTGGACTACCCCGAGTACTTCGGCAGCGACCTCGATGCCTTGCTCGACTGCCTCACCAGCACCGTGCTCGATCAAGCCCTTGGTGGCGTTCTGGTCCTGCGCAGCATCAACGATCAGGACCCCGGCCTGGCGCCGCACATCAACGACATCCTCGACACCTGTTTCGACGCCGCCGAAGAAGTCCGCGAAAACGGTCGCACGCTCACCTACGTGCGCGTGTAAGGCGCGGCCCTCGATTGGCGGCGGGGTATGGTGGCGAATGGAGAGAACGCTCGCCCGCCGTCAGGCAGCGCCCTAGTCGTTCCAGCCCAGCACGGCCGAACCGGCCGCAGCCAGGGCCAACCCGGCGGTTTCGGTACGCAGCACATGCCCGCCCCAACGCACTGGCAACACCCCGTGGCGTTGCGCCAGCGCCAGTTCTTCCTCATCCCAGCCCCCTTCGGGGCCCACCCACAAGGTCAATGCCTCCGGCGTAGCCCGCCGCAGCAGCGGCAGCAGGCTGGCCTCCGCTTCCGGATGGCAGACCACCGACAGCCCCGGCGCGGCCGACCGCGCCAGCCATTCGCCCATCGCCAGGGGCGCCAGGATCTCCGGCAACACATCCCGTCCGCACTGGCCGCAAGCCGCCTGCGCCACCCGTTGCCAATGCCGCCAACGCTTCTCCCGCCGCTCGCCTTGCAGCCGCAGCACGCTGCGTCGGGCCGCCAGCGGAACCACCACGTCCACGCCCAGCTCGGTGGCCTTCTCCACGATCCAATCCATTTTGTCGCCACTGGCAATCCCCTGCACCAGCGTCAGCCGCGGCTCGCGCAGCGGCGTGCGGCGTACCTCGCCCCGCGCTTCCAGCGCGGCCCGCTTGCCGCTGGCCACCAGCACCCCGGGCAAAGCGGCCCCCTCGCCATCAAACACCTCGATCGCCGTGCCCGGCGCCAATCGCAACACGCGTAGGGCATGATGCGCGGCTTCTTCGGGAAGATCCAGCGGACCATTGGGAGACCAGGGGCCGGGAACATGGAAGCGGGGCAGGGCCATAACGGGAGAAAGCTGCGCGTGAAGAGGGAGGACGAGCAACCCATTGTAGCCAGCCCCCTTCATCGGGCGCGGGTTGTCGTGGCCACCCCTTGCCCCCGCATCCTCCCACCAATTCGGGCTAGAATTACGGGTTTACCAGACCTTGAATTCCGCCTCTCCAGCCCTATGAGCGCCTCCCCCGCCTCCGACTCCTCCCGGCCCGACGACGCCCGGCTCGCCAACGCCATCCGCGTACTCGCCATCGACGCCGTCCAACAGGCCAACTCGGGTCACCCCGGAGCGCCCATGGGCCTCGCCGAAGTCTCTCTCGCCCTCTGGCGCCAACACCTCCGCCACGACCCCGCCGACCCCGCCTGGCCCGGCCGCGACCGCTTTATCCTCTCGAACGGCCACGGCTCCATGCTGCTCTACGCGCTGCTCCACCTCAGTGGCTACGACCTCGGCACGGACGAACTCAAGAACTTCCGCCAGCTCCACTCCAAAACCCCCGGCCACCCCGAAGTCGGCATCACCCCGGGCGTCGAAACCACCACCGGCCCCCTGGGCCAAGGCCTGGCCAACGCCGTCGGCATGGCGCTCGCCGAGCGCTTGCTGGCCGCCGAATTCAACCGCCCCGGCCACACCATCGTCGACCATCACACCTACGCCATCGTCGGCGACGGCTGCCTGATGGAAGGCATCTCGCATGAAGTCTGCTCGCTGGCCGGCACTCTCGGTCTGTCCCGTCTCATCGTCCTGTACGACGACAACGGCATCTCCATCGATGGCGAAGTCCGCCACTGGTTCGCCGACGACACCGCCAAGCGCTTCGAAGCCTACGGCTGGCACGTCGTCCCCGGAGTCGACGGCCACGATGCCGCCGCGGTCGACGCCGCCCTGGAAGCCGCCCGCGCCAACGCCACCGGCCCCTCGCTGATCATCTGCCGTACCATCATCGGCAAAGGCTCGCCCAGCCTCGCCGGCTCCGAAAAAGTCCACGGCGCTCCCCTGGGGGCTGCCGAAATCGCGGCCACCCGCGAGGCCCTGGGCTGGAGCGCCGAACCCTTCGTCATCCCCGAGGATATCCGCGAAGCCTGGGATGGCCGCCCCCGTGGCGCCGCGCTGCGCCGCGATTGGCAGCAGCGCTTCGACGCCTACCGCGGCGCCTTCCCCGAACTGGCCGACGAATACCTGCGCCGCATGCGTGGCGACCTCCCCGCCGGCTTCACCGAACGCTTTGCCGACATCCTGAACGGCGTCGTCCAGCGCGCCGAAACCCTGGCCACCCGCAAAGCATCGCAACAAGTCATCACGGCGTTGGTCGAGCCCTTGCCCGAGATGCTCGGCGGCTCCGCCGACCTCACCGGCTCCAACTTCACCGACTGGAAGGGCGCGGTCGCCCTGCGCGCCTCCGAGCCGGGCGGCGAGCTCCAGGCCGGCCGCCATATCAATTATGGTGTCCGCGAGTTCGGCATGGCCGCCATCATGAACGGCCTCGCCCTGCACGGTGGCTACCTGCCCTTTGGCGGCACCTTCCTCACTTTCTCGGATTATTCGCGCAACGCCATTCGCATGGCCGCGCTCATGAAGCAGCGCGTGGTCCACGTCTTCACCCACGACTCCATCGGCCTGGGCGAAGACGGCCCCACCCACCAATCGGTGGAGCATGCCGCCAGCCTGCGCCTGATTCCCAACCTCGATGTCTGGCGTCCCTGCGACACGGTCGAAACCTGCGTGGCCTGGGGCGCCGCGGTACGGCGGCCCGCCAGCATCGGCTCCGATGTGCGCGACGGCGGGCCTTCGGCGCTGCTGCTCTCGCGCCAGAATCTACCCTTCGTCGAGCGCGACGACGCTACCGTGGGCAACATCGCACGCGGTGGCTATGTCCTGCGCGACGCCGACGGAGCGCGCGCGATCATCATCGCCACCGGCTCCGAGGTTGCGCTGGCGCTGGTCGCCCAGGAGCAGCTCGCCGGGCGTGGCGTGCCGGTGCGCGTGGTTTCCATGCCCTGCACCCGCGTATTCGACGCCCAGGAAGCCTCCTATAAGGCCAGCGTGCTGCCGGCCGGCCTGCCGCGAGTCGCCGTAGAGGCCGGAGTCACCAACTATTGGTACAAGTACGTGGGCCTCGAAGGCGCCGTGGTGGGGCTGGATACCTATGGCGAATCGGCCCCCGCCGGCGTGTTGTTCAAGCATTTCGGTATCACGGCCGACGCCGTGACCGCCGCCGTCGAGCGCGTGCTGGCCTGACCTTTTTTCGATCCGATCCCTTCCGAGGAGCCCAACCATGACCATCCGAGTTGCCATCAACGGCTACGGCCGTATCGGCCGCAACATCCTGCGCGCCCACTACGAAGGCGGCAAGCAGCACGACATCCAGATCGTTGCCATCAACGACCTCGGCGACCCCAAGACCAACGCCCACCTCACCCAGTACGACACGGCGCACGGCAAGTTCCCCGGCACCGTCAGCGTCGATGGCGATCACATGGTCGTCAATGGCGATCGCATCCGCGTGCTGGCCAATCGCAACCCGGCCGAACTGCCGTGGGGCGAACTCGGCGTCGACGTCGTGCTCGAGTGCACCGGCTTCTTCACCACCAAGGAAAAAGCCTCGGCCCATCTCCGCGGCGGCGCCAAGAAGGTGATCATCTCCGCTCCGGGCGGCAAGGATGTCGACGCCACCGTGGTGTACGGCGTGAACCACGACGTGCTCAAGGCCGAGCACACCGTGATCTCCAATGCCTCCTGCACCACCAACTGCCTGGCGCCGCTGGTCCAGCCGCTGCACGACACAATCGGCGTGGTCTCCGGCCTCATGACCACCGTACATGCCTACACCAACGACCAGGTGCTCACCGACGTCTACCACGAAGACCTGCGCCGTGCGCGCTCGGCCACGCAAAGCATGATCCCCACCAAAACCGGCGCCGCCGCCGCTGTGGGTCTGGTGCTGCCCGAGCTCAATGGCAAGCTCGACGGCTACGCCATCCGCGTCCCGACCATCAACGTGTCGCTGGTGGATCTGTCCTTCATCGCCGCGCGCGACACCTCTGTTGAAGAAGTCGACCGTATTCTGCGCGAAGCCGCCGATGGCCGCCTCAAGGGCATTCTGGCCTTCAACACCGAGCCGCTGGTGTCGATCGACTTCAACCACAACGCCGCTTCCAGCACCTACGACGCCACGCTGACCAAGGTCAACGGCCGGCTGGTCAAGGTGTCGAGCTGGTACGACAACGAGTGGGGCTTCTCCAACCGCATGCTCGACACCACGGTCGCCCTCATGGCCGCCAAGTAATCGAGGAGAGTCCATGTCCCGTATCGTCACCCTGGCCGAGCTGGCGGAGCAGGGCGCTCTCGCCGGCAAGCGCGTATTCATCCGTGCCGATCTCAACGTGCCGCAGGACGACGCTGGCCGCATTACCGAAGACACCCGCATCCGGGCCTCGGTGCCGGCCATCCGCCTCGCCCTCGAGGCCGGCGCGGCCGTCATGGTCGCGTCGCACCTGGGGCGTCCCACCGAGGGCGAGCTCACGGCCGCCGACAGCCTGGCGCCGGTCGCCGCGCGCCTGGGCGAGCTGCTCGAGCGCGAGGTGCCGCTGCGCGCCGATTGGGTCGACGGGGTCGAGGTGGCGGCGGGGCAGGTAGTGCTTCTCGAGAACTGCCGCGTCAACGTCGGCGAGAAGGCAAACGACGAAGGCCTGTCGCGCCGCATGGCGGCGCTGTGCGACGTGTACTGCAACGACGCCTTCGGCACCGCGCATCGCGCCGAGGCCACCACCCATGGCATGGCGCGGTTTGCGCCGCGGGTGTGCGCCGGTCCGCTGCTGGCCGCCGAGCTCGACGCCCTGGGGCGCGCTCTTGAAGCCCCCGCGCGGCCGCTGGTGGCCATCGTCGGCGGGGCCAAGGTGTCCACCAAGCTCAGCATCCTGCGCGCGCTGGCGGCCAAGGTCGATCAACTCATCGTCGGCGGCGGCATCGCCAACACCTTCCTGCTGGCCGAAGGCCATCCCATCGGAAACTCGCTGGCCGAGGCCGGCCAGGTCGACGAAGCCCGGGCCATCATCGAGATGATGCGGGCGCGCGGCGCCGAAGTGCCCATCCCCACCGACGTGGTCTGCGCCAAAACCTTCGACGCCAACGCCCAGGCAACCGTCAAGGCGGTAGCCGAGGTGGCCGGCGACGATCTGATCCTCGACATCGGGCCCGAGTCGGCCGAACGGCTGGCTGCCATCCTGCGCGGCGCCGGCACCATCGTCTGGAATGGTCCGGTCGGCGTGTTCGAGTTTCCGGCGTTTGCCCGCGGCACCGAGGTGCTGACGCATGCCATTGCCGATGCCGAGGGATTTTCGATCGCTGGCGGCGGTGATACTCTGGCGGCGATTGCCAAGTTTGGCGTTGGCGACCGCATCGGTTACATCTCGACCGGCGGCGGCGCTTTCCTGGAGTTTCTGGAGGGCAAAGAGTTGCCGGCGGTGGCGGTGCTGCAGGCGCGCGGCGCAGCCTGAACCCCGGTTGGCTTTTGGCGGAGCGAAAAGCCCTGGCCAGCCGCTCTGCAAGCACCCGAGCGCAAGGCGTGGCAACACGCCGTGGCCCCCTGGGGTAGGGCATCACGATATGAAAACGTAATCGTCGATTCTACACAGTTGTGGCAATGCGATACAATACCGGGTGATCCCTAGCCGGCCTTTCGTGGCCGGATCACCCTCAAACGTGGCGCATGTTTCCGGGTTTACCCGCATGCGAACGGCTTTACGAGGTTCTCCCATGGTTGTCGATTCCTATCTGCCCGTCCTGATCTTCATCGTGGTCGGGATTTTGCTTGGCGCCTTGCTGTTTACCCTGGGTTCGGTGCTCGGTCCTCGCAATCCCACCGAAGCCAAGCTCACACCCTACGAATGCGGCTTCGATGCGTTCGAAGACGCGCGCATAAAGTTCGACGTTCGCTATTACCTCATCGCCATCCTGTTCATTCTGTTCGATCTCGAAATCGCCTTTCTCTTTCCGTGGGCCATGGCCAATGCGCAAGTCGGCCTGCTGGGCTTCTGGACGGCCATGGTGTTCCTGGCGGTCCTGGTGGTGGGTTTCATCTACGAATGGAAAAAAGGCGCCCTCGATTGGGAGTAAGGCGCGCCAGGGCCGGTGTTGCCGGCCCGTCGTCCTGATTATCGGAAAATATCATGGCTATCGAAGGACTCCTCAAGCAAGGTTTCGTCACCACCAGCGCCGACGCGGTCATCAATTGGGCGCGTACCGGCTCGCTGTGGCCCATGACGTTCGGCCTGGCCTGCTGTGCGGTCGAAATGATGCACGCCGGCATGGCGCGCTACGATCTCGACCAATTCGGCATCATCTTCCGCCCCAGCCCGCGTCAGTCCGACGTCATGATCGTCGCCGGCACGCTGTGCAACAAAATGGCGCCGGCCCTGCGCCGCGTGTACGACCAGATGGCCGAGCCGCGCTGGGTGGTGTCGATGGGCTCCTGTGCCAATGGTGGCGGTTATTACCATTATTCCTACTCGGTGGTGCGCGGCTGCGATCGCATCGTGCCGGTCGATATCTACGTCCCTGGCTGCCCGCCCACGGCCGAGGCCCTCATGTACGGCTTGCTGCAGTTGCAAAACAAGATCCGGCGTACCAACACCATTGCGCGCGCCTGAACCGGCGCCCATTCGGTAATTTTCGGCCTCATTCGGCAGAATCCGCATGACCCAACTCGAAACTTTGCAGCAACGTCTCCGCAGCGCCCTTGGCGAAGGCATCGACCTCACCCAGGCGCTGGGCGAAGTCACCCTGGTCGTGCCGGTCGAGCGCTACCTGGCGGTATGCCAGCAGTTGCGTGATCATCCCGACCTGCGCTTCGAGATCGCCATCGACCTCGCCGGCGTCGACTACTCGGCCTACGGCAACGAGCCGTGGCAGGGCCGGCGCTTCGCGGTCGTCCTGCATTTGCTCTCGGTCACCCACAACTGGCGCCTGCGCGTGCGCTGCTTCGCGCCCGACGACGCCTTTCCCGTGGTCCCCAGTCTGGTCGACACCTGGCCCAGCGTCAATTGGTTCGAACGCGAGGCCTTCGACCTCTACGGCATCCTCTTCGAAGGCCATCCCGACCTCCGCCGCATCCTCACCGACTATGGCTTCATCGGTCATCCCTTCCGCAAGGATTTTCCCATCTCGGGCAACGTCGAAATGCGCTACGACGCCAAACAGCAGCGTGTGATCTACCAGCCGGTCACCATCGAGCCGCGCGAGATCACGCCGCGCATCATCCGCGAAGACAGCTACGGGACGGGGCACTGACCATGGCCGATATCACCGAGATCAAAAACTACACCCTCAACTTCGGCCCGCAGCATCCGGCCGCGCACGGCGTGCTGCGTCTGGTGCTCGAGCTCGATGGCGAAGTCATCCAGCGCGCCGATCCGCACATCGGCCTGCTGCATCGCGCCACCGAAAAACTGGCCGAGCACCGCACCTACATCCAGGCGCTGCCCTATATGGATCGGCTGGATTACGTCTCGATGATGTGCAACGAGCACGCCTATGTGCTGGCCATCGAGAAGCTGCTGGGTCTCGAGGTGCCGCTGCGCGCGCAATACATCCGTGTGCTGTTCGACGAGGTCACCCGCATTCTCAACCACCTGATGTCCGTGGGCAGTCACGGCCTCGACGTGGGCGCCATGGCGGTGATCCTGTATACCTTCCGCGAGCGTGAAGACCTGATGGACGCCTACGAGGCCGTGTCGGGTGCGCGCATGCACGCGGCTTATTACCGGCCCGGCGGCGTTTACCGCGACCTGCCCGACAGCATGCCGCAGTACAAGACCAACAAATATCGCAAAGACAAAGACGTGGCGCGCATGAACGAAGCGCGCTCGGGTTCGCTGCTCGATTTCCTAGAGGATTTCACCAATCGTTTTCCGCATTGCATCGATGAGTACGAAACCCTGCTCACCGACAACCGCATCTGGAAGCAGCGGCTGGTCGACATCGGCATCGTCACGCCCGAACGCGCCAAGGCCCTGGGCTTCACCGGGCCGATGCTGCGCGGCTCCGGCGTGGCCTGGGACCTCCGCAAGAGCCAGCCCTACGAGGTGTACGACCTGGTCGACTTCGACGTGCCGGTGGGCCGCAATGGCGACTGCTACGACCGCTATCTGGTGCGCGTGGCCGAGATGCGGCAAAGCAACCGCATCATCAAGCAGTGCATCGAATGGCTGCGCAACAACCCGGGCCCGGTCATCACCGACAACTACAAGGTGGCGCCGCCCCCGCGTGCCGACATGAAAACCAACATGGAAGAGCTGATCCATCATTTCAAGCTCTTCACCGAGGGCATGCACGTGCCGGCGGGCGAAGCCTACGCCGCCGTCGAGCACCCCAAGGGCGAGTTCGGCATCTACCTGATCGCCGATGGGGCCAACAAACCCTATCGCCTCAAGATCCGCGCCCCCGGCTTCGCCCACCTGCAGGCGCTCGACGAAATGGCGCGTGGCCACATGATCGCCGACGCCGTCACCCTCATCGGCACGCAGGACATCGTGTTCGGCGAAATCGATCGCTGACACCGGAACACTCCAGGAATCGACATGACGTTGTTGTCTGAACAGGCATACCGCAAGATCGACCGCGAACTCACCAAGTTCCCGGCCGAGCAGCGCCTGTCCGCCACCATGGCGGCCCTTGCCATCGCCCAGGACGAGAAGGGCTGGCTGTCGACCGAAATCATCGAGGACATCGCCAACTACCTTGGCGTGCCGCCCATCGCGGTGCAGGAAGTAGCGACGTTCTACAACATGTTCGACGTCAAGCCGGCCGGCCGCTTCAAGATCACGGTTTGCACCAACTTGCCCTGTGCCTTGCGCGATGGCGAGAAGGCCGCCGACCATCTCAAGCGCAAGCTGGGCATCGAGTTTCGTGAAACCACGCCCGACGGCCTGTTCACCCTGGCCGAGGGCGAGTGCATGGGCGCCTGCGGCGATGCCCCGGTGCTGCTGGTCAATAACAAGCGCATGTGCCTGCAAATGTCCGACGAGCGGCTGGATACCCTGATCGACGAACTCAAGAGCCAGGGAGAATCCGCATGAGCGCCATTCAACTCCTGAACCCGGCCCTGCACGACCTGCACATCCAGCCCCAGATCATGGCCGGCCTGGATGGCCGCAACTGGGGCCTGCAAGACTACGTTGCCCGGGGCGGCTACGAGGCGCTGCGCAAGGTCCTCACGGGCGGCATGTCGCCCGACGACGTGATCGCCGAGGTCAAGGCCTCAGCCCTGCGCGGCCGCGGCGGCGCGGGCTTTCCCACCGGCCTGAAGTGGAGCTTCATGCCGCGCGCGTTTCCCGGCCAGAAGTACCTCGTCTGCAATTCCGACGAAGGCGAGCCCGGCACCTTCAAAGACCGCGACATCCTGCGCTACAACCCGCACATCGTGATCGAAGGCATGGCCATCGCCGCCTACGCCATGGGCATCTCGGTGGGCTACAACTACATCCACGGCGAGATCTGGGAAGTCTACGAGCGCTTCGAGGAAGCCATCGAAGAAGCCCGCGCCGCCGGGTTCCTGGGCGACAACATCCTGGGTTCGGGTTTCGACTTCCAGTTGCACGCCTTCCACGGCTATGGCGCCTATATCTGCGGCGAAGAAACCGCGCTGCTCGAGTCCCTCGAAGGCAAGAAGGGGCAACCGCGCTTCAAGCCGCCATTTCCCGCCAGCTTCGGCCTGTACGGCAAGCCCACCACGGTCAACAATACCGAAACCTTCGCCGCGGTGCCCTGGATCATCCGCCACGGCGGCAAGGCCTACCTCGAAACCGGCATCCCCAACAACGGCGGCACCAAGCTGTTCTCGGTGTCGGGCGACGTCGAGCGCCCGGGCAACTTCGAGATCCCGATGGGCACGCCGTTCTCCAAGCTGCTCGAGCTCGCCGGCGGCATGCGCGGCGGCCGCAAGCTCAAGGCGGTGATCCCCGGCGGCTCCAGCGCCCCGGTGCTGCCGGCCCACATCATGATGGATTGCACCATGGACTACGACTCGATCGCCAAGGGCGGCTCGATGCTCGGTTCGGGGGCGGTGATCGTGATGGACGAAACCCGCTGCATGGTCAAATCGCTGCTGCGCCTGTCCTATTTCTACTACGAAGAAAGCTGCGGCCAATGCACGCCGTGCCGCGAGGGCACCGGCTGGCTCTGGCGCATGGTCCACCGCATCGAGCACGGCAAGGGCCGTCCCGAAGACCTCGACGTCCTCGACGACGTGGCCGCCAACATCATGGGCCGCACCATCTGCGCCCTGGGCGACGCCGCGGCCATGCCGGTGCGCAGCTTCGTCAAGCATTTCCGCGATGAGTTCGCGCACCACATCGAACACAAGCAGTGCGTGGTTCCGGAGTATCTGTAATGGTTGAACTTACCGTCGACGGCAAGTCGGTCGAGGTGCCGGAAGGCAGCATGGTCATGCATGCCGCCAACGAGCTCGGCATCTATATCCCGCACTTCTGCTATCACAAAAAGTTGTCGATCGCGGCCAATTGCCGCATGTGCCTGGTCGAGGTCGAGAAGGCGCCCAAGGCGCTGCCGGCCTGCGCCACTCCGGTCACCAAGGGCATGGTGGTGCATACCGCCTCCGAGAAAGCCGTGGCGGCGCAAAAGAGCGTGATGGAGTTCCTGCTCATCAACCATCCGCTCGATTGCCCCATCTGCGACCAGGGCGGCGAATGCCAGCTCCAGGACCTCGCCGTGGGCTATGGCGCATCGGCTTCGCGCTACCAGGAAGAAAAACGCGTCGTGTTCCACAAGAACCTCGGCCCGCTGGTGTCGGCCGAAGAAATGACGCGCTGCATCCACTGCACCCGCTGCGTGCGCTTTGGCCAGGAAATCGGCGGCGTCATGGAGCTGGGCATGCTCCATCGCGGCGAGCACGCCGAGATCACCGCCTTCGTCGGCCGTGCCGTCGAGTCCGAACTCTCGGGCAACATGATCGACATCTGTCCGGTGGGCGCGCTCACGTCCAAGCCGTTCCGCTACCAGGCCCGTACCTGGGAACTGGCCCGCCGCCGGTCGGTGAGCCCGCACGACAGCCTGGGCGCCAACCTGGTGATCCAGGTCAAGGGCAACGAGGTCGTCCGCGTGGTGCCCTACGAAAACGAAGCCGTCAACGAATGCTGGATCAGCGACCGCGACCGTTTCTCGTACGAAGGCCTGAACAGCGAGGATCGCCTGGCCGCGCCCATGGTGCGCAATGCCGACGGCTCCTGGCGCGAGGTCGAGTGGGCCGAGGCCCTGCAGGCCGTGGCCGAAGGCCTGGGCAAGGTGCGCGAAAGCTTTGGCGCCGGCCAGATCGGCGCGCTGGCGGCGCCCCACGCCACCACCGAAGAGTTCGCGCTGCTGGCCCGCCTCATGCGCGCCCTGGGCTCCGACAACGTCGACTTCCGGCTGCGCCAAACCGATGCCGCCTGGGACGCCGCCCGCACCGGCGCGCCATGGCTGGGTATGCCGGTCGATCAAATCGCCGCGCTCGATCGCGTGCTGCTGGTGGGCGCCTTTGCGCGTGCCGATCAGCCGCTGCTCACGCAGCGCCTGCGTCAGGCCGCCAAAACCGGTACCCGCGTGATGTCGCTGGATACCGCGGCCGACGATCTCCTGCTGCCGCTCGCGGCCCGCCTCACCGTGAAGCCCAGCGCCCTGGCCAGCGCCCTTGCCGAAGTGCTGGTGGCCGTGCTGCAAGCCAAGGGCGAGACCGTGCCCGGCGCCCTGGCGCAGGTCCAGCCGGGCGCCGAAGCCCAGGCGCTGGCGGCTGCGCTCGCCGGCGGCGAGCGCATCGCCATCTGGCTGGGCAGCCTGGCCCAGCGCTCGCCACAGGCCAGCGCGATTGCCGCCAATGCCCAGGCGCTGGCGCAAGCCTGCGGCGCCAGTGTCGGTTTCTGGGTCGACGGCGGCAATGCCGTCGGCGGCTACCTCGCCGGCGCCGTGCCCGAGCGCGGCGGCAAGACCGCCGCCGCCATGCTCGAGAACCCGCTCAAGGCCTATGTCGTACTGCACGCCGAGCCGCTCCTCGATTGCAACGACGGCGCCGCCGCCGTCGCCACGCTGCGGGATGCGCCATTCAGCGTCGCGCTGACCGCCTATCGTTCGGCGGCCGAGGGTTGGGCCGACGTCATGCTGCCGGTCACGCCATTCACCGAAACCTCGGGCACATTCGTCAACCTGGCCGGCGTGGCGCAAAGCTTCAAGGGCACGGTCGCGCCCTATGGCGACGCCCGCCCGGCCTGGAAAGTCCTGCGTGTGCTGGGCAACGTGCTGCACCTCGAAGGCTTCGACGATGAAAGCTCCGAGTCGGTGCGCGACGCCGTTCTGGTGAATGTCGCCGATCGCTTGTCCAACCGCATCCAGGGCGAAGCGTCGGCCCCCGCCGCCGCCACCGAACTGGAGCGCGTGACCGATCTGCCGATCTATTTCAGCGATGCCATCGCCCGGCGTTCGCCACCGCTGCGGGCCGCGCCGGCCTCGCGGGCGCCCCAGGCGCGAATCCACCCGCAAACCCTCGAAAGCCTGGGCCTGGCCAATGGCGCGCACGTGCGTGCACGCAGCGCCTCGGGCAGCGCCGAGCTGGCGGTGGTGGCCGACCCCGGCGCCGCGCCGGGCACGGTGCGCATCGCCGCCGGTCATCTCGACACCGCCGCGCTGGGCGGCGCCTTCGAATCCCTGACTCTGGAGCAGTTGTGATGCTCGACGCTTTCCAGCAATTCGGTCAATCGCTGCTCGGGCCCTACATTTGGCCCGTGGTCTGGATTCTTCTGGGCATCGTCTGCATCCTGGTGCCGCTGATCCTGTCGGTGGCCTATCTCACCTACTGGGAGCGCAAGCTGATCGGCGCCATGCACCAGCGCAAGGGGCCCAACCGCGTCGGTCCGCTCGGCCTGCTGCAGGCCTTCGCCGACGTGCTCAAGCTGCTGCTCAAAGAGGTGATCACGCCGGCCCAGGCCAACAAGGTGCTGTACATCGTGGCACCGATGGTGGTGCTGATGCCGGCCTTCGCCGCCTGGGCGGTGATTCCCTTCGGCCCCGAGCTGGTGCTGGCCAACGTCAACGCCGGCCTGCTCTACATCATGGCCATCACCTCGGTTGGGGTGTACGGCGTGATCGTCGCCGGTTGGGCGTCCAACTCCAAGTACGCCTTCCTGGGCGCGCTGCGGGCTTCGGCGCAGATGGTGTCCTACGAGCTGTCCATCGGGTTCATCCTGGTGGCGGTGCTGCTGGTGTCGGGCAGCCTCAATATGTCCGAGATCGTGCATGTCCAGCTGCGCGGCACGTTTGCCGACATGGGCATCAACTTCCTGTCCTGGAACTGGCTGCCGCTGCTGCCGCTGTTCGTGATCTACGTCATTTCGGCGGTGGCCGAAACCAACCGCCACCCCTTCGACGTGGTCGAAGGCGAATCCGAGATCGTCGCCGGCCACATGGTCGAGTACTCCGGCATGGGCTTCGCGCTGTTCTTCCTGGCCGAATACGCCAACATGATCCTGCTGTCGGCCCTGGCCGCGATCATGTTCCTCGGCGGCTGGGCTTCGCCGCTGGGCTTCGCGCCCTTCACCTGGGTGCCGGGCTGGCTCTGGCTGTTCCTCAAAACCCTGTTCGTGGTGTCGCTGTTCATCTGGTTCCGGGCCTCGTTCCCGCGCTATCGCTACGATCAGATCATGCGCCTGGGCTGGAAGATCTTCATCCCGCTCACCCTGGTCTGGCTGATCGTCCTCGCGATCTGGATGCAGACGCCGTTCAACATCTGGGCCCCCTGAGGGCGGTCCAGGTCGTTTCGCAGGAAGAAATCATCATGTCGACTGCAATCAAGGACTTTTTCGGCAGCCTGATGCTGACCGAATTGCTGAAAGGCATGCGGCTGACGGGCAAGTACCTGTTCGCGCGCAAGGTCACCCAGCACTATCCCGAAGAAAAAACGCCGATGTCGCCGCGTTTTCGCGGCCTGCATGCGCTGCGCCGCTACCCCAACGGCGAAGAGCGCTGCATCGCCTGCAAGCTGTGCGAGGCGGTCTGTCCGGCGCTGGCGATCACCATCGAATCCGACGTGCGCGATGACGGCACCCGGCGCACCACGCGCTACGACATCGACCTCACCAAGTGCATCTTCTGCGGCTTCTGCGAAGAAAGCTGCCCGGTGGATTCGATCGTCGAGACCCATATCCACGAGTACCACGGCGAGAAGCGCGGCGATCTCTACTTCACCAAAGAGATGCTGCTGGCGGTGGGCGATCGCTACGAAGCCGAGATCGCCCAGAGCCGCGCCGAGGATGCCCGCTACCGCTGAGCCGCAAAAGCCAAAACCATGACAGTTACCACCCTCCTGTTTTATGTGTTCGCCGCGATCCTCGTGGTGGCGGCGTTCCGCACGGTGACGGCGCGCAGCCCGGTCACGGCCGCGATGCACCTCATTCTTTCGTTCTTCACGGCCTCGATGCTGTGGATGCTGATCCACACCGAGTTCCTGGCATTGCTGCTGGTACTGGTGTACGTGGGCGCGGTGATGGTGCTGTTCCTGTTCGTGGTGATGATGCTCGACATCAACATCGAACGACTGCGCGTCGGCTCGCGGGCCTACCTGCCCATGGGGCTGGTCATCGCCGCCATCATGGTGGCCGAGGCGGCCTTCGTGCTGACCCGCACCTGGTGGGATCCGAGCCGGCCCCTGCCCACGCCGGCGCCCGGCTATAACAACACCGAATCCATCGGCGTGGCGATGTATACCGACTACATCTATGCCATCGAGATCAGCGCCGTGTTGTTGCTGGTCGGCATGGTGGCCGCCATCTCCCTCACGCTGCGCCGCCGCACCGACGTCAAGCGCAACAGCCCGAGCGAGCAGCTCAAGGTCCGGCCCGAAGATCGCCTGCAGTTGCTGAAGATGCCGGCGCAGGCCTCGGCCCGCCGCTCGGCCGAATCCGCCAATCCCGCTTCTTCCGGAGACCAGGCATGACCCTCACCTTGGCCCATTATCTGGTGCTGGGCGCCATCCTGTTCGCGCTCGGCGTGTTCGGCATGTTCTGGAACCGCCGCAATCTCATCATCCTGCTGATGTGCATCGAGATGGTGCTGCTGTCGGTCAACATGAACTTCGTTGCCTTCTCGGCGTGGAGCGGAGACGTCGCCGGCCAGGTGTTCGTGTTCTTCATCCTCACCGTGGCGGCGGCCGAGGCCGCCATCGGCCTGGCCATCCTGGTGCTGCTGTTCCGTAACCTGCACACCATCAATGTAGACGAACTCGACCAGCTCAAAGGCTGACCGGCGGACACGATCCTATGACTACCAGCGTCCCCTCTCTGTACCTCCTGATCGCGTTCGCGCCCCTTGTAAGCGCGATACTGGCGGGTTTCCTGGGCACTCCCTTCCTGCTGGGCCGCGCCGTGCTCGGCCGGCGCGCCTCGCATATCGTCACCATCGCCGGCGTGGCCCTGTCGACGATCGCCTCGGTGTTCGTGCTGATCGATACCATCGGCGGCGCCACCTTCAATGGCAACCTCTACACCTGGAGCCTGGTCGGCGATATCCGGTTCGAGATCGGTTTCCTCATCGACAACCTGTCCGCCATGATGATGGTGGTGGTCACCTCGGTGTCGCTGATGGTGCATATCTACACTATCGGCTATATGGCCGACGACCCCGGCTACCAGCGCTTCTTCTCTTACATCTCGTTGTTCACCTTCTCCATGCTGATGCTGGTGATGTCGAACAACATGCTCCAGCTATTCTTCGGCTGGGAAGCGGTGGGCCTGGTGTCGTACCTGCTGATCGGCTTCTGGTACAAGCGGCCCACGGCGGTGTTCGCCAACATGAAGGCGTTCGTCGTCAACCGCGTGGGCGACTTCGGCTTCGTGCTCGGCATCGGCCTGCTGTTCGCCTACACCGGCTCACTCGAGTACGCCACGGTGTTCGGCCGTGCGGGCGAGCTTTCCACCCAGGTTCTGCCAGGCACCGACTGGGCCTTGCTCACCGTGGCTTGCGTCGCGCTGTTCGTGGGCGCGATGGGCAAGTCGGCGCAAGTGCCGCTGCATGCCTGGCTGCCCGACTCGATGGAAGGTCCCACCCCGATCTCGGCCCTGATCCACGCCGCCACCATGGTCACGGCCGGGATCTTCATGGTGGCCCGCTTCTCGCCGCTGTTCGAGTACTCCAACACGGCGCTGTCGCTGATGATGGTGGTGGGCGCGATCGGCGCGCTGTTCCTGGGCATCCTGGGCATCATCCAGAACGACATCAAGCGCGTCATTGCCTATTCCACGCTGTCGCAGCTGGGCTACATGACCGTGGCGCTCGGCGCCTCCGCCTATTCGGTGGCGGTGTTCCACCTCATGACCCACGCCTTCTTCAAGGCGCTGCTGTTCCTGGGCGCGGGCTCGGTGATCATCGGCATGCACCACGACCAGGACATCCGCAACATGGGCGGCCTGCGCCGCTACATGCCGATTACCTGGATCACCTTCCTGCTCGGAACCCTGGCGCTGGTGGGCACGCCGTTCTTCTCGGGCTATTACTCCAAAGAGCACATCATCGAGGCGGCCGGCGCGGCCAATGTGTGGGGCGCGAGCTTCGGCTACTACGCCACCCTGATCGGCGTGTTCGTCACCTCGCTGTACTCGTTCCGCGTGTACTTCCTGGTCTTCCATGGCAAAGAGCGCTTCGATACCTCGGGCCAGGGCCATGGCGGGCACGCCGGCGGCGATCATCACCATGGCGGCACGCCGCACGAGTCGCCCTGGGTGGTCACCCTGCCGCTGGCGCTGCTGGCCATCCCCTCGGTGATCATCGGCGCCATCGTGATCCAGCCCATGCTGTTCGGTGACTTCTTCCGCGGCGTGATCACGGCGTTCCCCAGCCACCCGGCCATGGCCGACATCGCCGCCACCTTCCATGGCTGGCTGGCCTACGGCCTGCACGCCTTCATCACCCTGCCGTTCTGGCTGGTGGTCGCCGGTTTCGTGATCTCCTGGTACACCTGCCTGGCCAATCCGGCGGCGGGCGATGCCATCCGGCGCCGCAGCGGCGGTCTGATGACGGTGCTCGAGAACAAGTACTACGCCGACTGGGTTTACGAGAACGTGTTTGCACGGGGCGCGCGCGCCCTGGGCACCGGTCTCTGGCGCGGTGGCGATCGGGCCTTGATCGACGGTCTGCTCGTCAATGGCAGCGCCCGCCTGGTGGGCTGGTTCGCCTCGGTGTCGCGCCACTTGCAATCGGGCTACATCTATCACTACGCCTTTGCCATGATCGTCGGCATCCTGGTGTTGGTGACTCTCTTTGTACTGATCAAATAAGACGATGACAGGCGAAATGGTGCACTCCTCATTCCCGTGGTTGACGCTGGCGGTCTTCGTCCCCATCGTCTTTGGCCTGCTGGTCATGCTGCTGGGCCGCGACGACAATCCCCAGCCCACCCGCATGCTGGCGCTGGCCGGCTCGATCCTGAGCCTGCTGGTGACGCTGCCGGTGTACTTCGGCTTCGACGCTTCCACGGCCGACATGCAGTTCGTCGAGAAGTCGGCCTGGATCGAGCCGCTGTCGGTGTACTACCACCTGGGCGTCGACGGTATCTCGCTGTGGTTCGTGCTGCTCACGGCCTTCATCACCGTCATCGTGGTGATGGCCGGCTGGGAGGTCATCACCCAGCGGGTCGGCCAGTACATGGGCGCCTTCCTGATTTTGTCGGGCCTGATGATCGGCGTGTTCGTCTCGCTCGATGGCCTGCTGTTCTACTTCTTCTTCGAGGCCACCCTCATCCCGATGTACATCATCATCGGCGTATGGGGCGGGCCCAACCGGGTCTACGCCGCCTTCAAGTTCTTCCTCTACACCCTGCTGGGCTCGCTGCTCACGCTGGTGGCCTTCATCTATCTCTGGAACGTCGCCGGCGGCAGCTTCGACATTCTCACCTGGCACGAGGTGCGCCTGGGCCGCACCGAGCAGATATTGATCTTCCTCGCGTTCCTGATGGCCTTCGCCGTCAAGGTGCCGATGTGGCCGGTGCACACCTGGCTGCCCGACGCCCACGTCGAGGCGCCCACCGGCGGCTCCATCGTGCTGGCGGCGATCATGCTCAAGCTGGGCGCCTATGGCTTCCTGCGGTTTTCGCTGCCCATCGTGCCCGATGCCTCGCACGAACTCGCCTGGCTGATGATCGCGCTCTCGCTGATCGCCGTGATCTACATCGGCCTGGTGGCGATCGTGCAGGACGACATGAAGAAACTCGTGGCCTATTCGTCGGTCGCGCACATGGGCTTCGTCACCCTGGGCTTCTTCATCTTCAATACCGCCGGCATCGAAGGCGCGATCGTGCAGATGATTTCCCACGGCTTCGTGTCGGGCGCGATGTTCTTCAGCATCGGCGTGCTCTACGACCGCATGCATACGCGCAGCATCGCCGACTACGGCGGCGTGATCAACGTGATGCCGCGCTTCGCCGCCTTCGCCGTGCTGTTCGCGATGGCCAACAGCGGGCTGCCCGCCACCAGCGGCTTCGTCGGCGAGTTCATGGTGATCCTCGGCGCCGTCGAGTTCAATTTCTGGATCGGCCTGCTCGCCGCCACCACCCTGATCCTCGCCGCGTCTTATTCGCTGTGGCTGGTCAAGCGGGTATTCTTCGGCGAGGTGGCGAACGACAACGTGCGCGCGATGAGCGACATCAACGGTCGCGAGTTCGCCATTCTCGGCATCCTCGCCATCGCGGTGCTTTACATGGGCGTGTATCCCAAGCCCTTCACCGACGTGATGCATGCATCGGTGCAGGCGCTCCTCGATCACGTCGCCATCTCCAAACTGTGATTTCCGTGGTTCCCACTATGCAAGTTAATTCACTCGATTTCGCATTGGCCGCGCCGGAAATCCTCATGCTGATCCTGGCGTGCGGCCTGTTGCTGCTGGATGCGTTTCTCAAAGGCGACGATCGGACGCTGACCTATCGTCTTACCCAGGGAGCGCTGGCGCTGGTGTTCGTCGTTACGCTCTGGCAATGGCAGGGCGGGGTGGCGGGCAGCACCTTCCAGGGCTTGTACGTTGCCGACGATCTCTCGTATTTCCTCAAGCTGTGCACCTACGCGGCCATGATGGTGACGCTGGCCTATGGCCACCGCTATGTCGCCAGCCGCGAGATGTTGTCGCGCGGCGGCGAGTTCTACGTGCTCGCGCTGCTGGCCACTATCGGCCAGATGGTGATGATCTCCGCCGGCAACATGATCACCATCTACCTCGGCCTCGAGGTGATGTCGCTGGCGCTGTACGCGCTGGTGGCGCTGCGCCGCGAGAATGTGGTGGCCACCGAAGCCGCCATGAAGTACTTCGTCCTGGGCTCGCTGGCTTCGGGCATCCTGCTCTATGGCATGTCGATGCTGTATGGCGCCACCGGCACGCTGGATCTCTCCACCATGGCGGCCACCATCGCCCTGGGTGAGACGCCCAGCCTGGTGCTGAGCTTCGGCATCGTGTTCGTCGTGGCCGGCCTGGCTTTCAAGCTCGGCGTGGTGCCGTTCCACATGTGGGCGCCCGACGTCTACCAGGGCGCGCCCACCACCGTGACGCTGTTGATCGGCGGCGCGCCCAAGCTGGCCACTTTCGCCATCACCGTGCGCCTGCTTGGCGAGGCACTGCCGCTGGCGGCCTCGGCGTGGGAGCCCATGCTCGCCATCCTGGCCGTGTTGTCGCTGGTCATTGGCAACCTAACCGCCATCGCGCAAACCAGCTTCAAGCGCATGCTGGCCTACTCCACCATCGCGCACATGGGTTTCGTGCTGCTGGGCCTGATGTCGGCCAATGGGTTGGATGGCCGTGTGGACGCCTATGGCGCGTCGCTGTTCTACGTGGTTACCTATGTGCTCACCACGTTGGGTACATTCGGCCTGGTGCTGTTCATGTCCCGGATCAATGGCTTCGAGGCCGATCAGCTCGACGACCTCAAGGGTCTGAGCCGCCGCAGCCCGTGGTTCGCGGCCATGATCCTGCTGATGATGTTCTCGCTCACGGGCATTCCGCCCACGGTGGGCTTCTATGCCAAACTGGCGGTGTTGCAGGTCGTGATCGCCGCCGGCCACCTCTGGCTGGCCGTGATCGCCGTGATGGCGTCGCTGGTGGGGGCTTTCTACTACCTGCGCGTGGTCAAGCTGGTCTACTTCGATGAGCCCTCGTCCGAGAACGCGGCGGCGCCCCTCGAAGAAGGCGGCACCGGCCGCGCGGTATTGTCGGTCAATGGGCTGCTGGTGCTGGGCCTGGGCATTCTGCCGGCGCCGCTGATGGCGCTGTGCCTGCAGGCCATGAGTTCGGCCCTGCAGTAAAAAATCCTCGACTTTCCCCACGTGCCGGCGGCTTCATCCCGAAACCGCCGGCACGTCGCCGTCTTCTCCCGGAGGTTGCATGACGCTTGGCCTGGCTATGGCACTGGTGATCGGTCTGATGGTCGTGTTCGCCAATTTGCCCTTCGTCACCGAACGCATCCTGGGCGTGCTGCCGTGGCCCGCGGGCCACGGCGCCAAGCCGTTCGGCGTACGAATGCTGGAGCTGCTGGCGGGCTATGCGGTGGTGATGGCGTTGGGTTTTGCGTTCGAAGCCCGCCTGGGCAACCGCTTCGAGCAAGGCTGGGAGTTCTACGCCATTACCCTGACGCTGTTCCTGGTGTGCGCGTACCCCGGCTTCGTGTGGCGCTATCTGCGGCGCGGGCGGCGCACCGCTGGCGCGGCATCAACCCAAGCCGCCGCGGCGCCACCACCAAAGCAGCGCGATCCAGAACAAGACGCCCAGCCCGCCCAGCGTGACCTGGAACGCGGCCGTGGCGGATAAGCCCGCGCCTTGCAGGCCTTCGATCAACAGGCCCATGCCCCATTGCACGGCGAAGGCGCCCGAGAACAGGTAAAGGTTGTAGAGCGTCATCACCCGGCCGGCCATTTGGCGTGGGAACCGCACCGAGAGGCCGGGCTGCAACAGCGAGTTCGCCGGAAAAGCCAGCGCCAGCAGCGGCCACAGCACCCAGGCCCAGGGGTAGGGCAGCACGGCGATGAGCACGATCAGCAGGGCCGAGAGCCCATTGCCATAGGCCGCGATGCGCAGCATGCTCAGGCCGCGGCGCTGCAGCCGCGGCGCCACGAAGCTCATCGCCAGGTACGACAGCAGCATCGTGACCATGAAGACCATCAGGTACGACGCCGCCCAGGTGGGAGCGATACCCAGCACCTCGGTCATCCATGGCCCGGCCCATAGGGTATGCAGCGCCATGACCCCGCCGTGGCCGATAAAAGCCACGGCCATGACGCTCAGCATGATGGGATGACGAACGAGACCGCCAGGGCCTCCCTCGACCGGCGCGCTGGCGGCCGCCGGCTGCTTATCGGGCACGACCCACCAGATGAGGACCGCGGACAACAGTAATAGGACGGCGAAGATCGCCAGCACGCCGCGCCAGCCCAGCCAGATTGCCAGGGTGGCGGCGGGCAGGGTGGCGGTGGCCGCGCCGCTGGTCCCCGCCACCAGCAGCAGCAAGCCGAGCTGGGATTGCCGTTGCGGCGGAAAATGGCGCCGGAACCAGGCGAAGGGCGCCATCAGGCAGGCCGCCACGCCCAGGCCGATGAGGATGCGGCCCCAGGTCATCCACGCCAGGGAGGGGGCGAGGGCCATCATGGCGGCTCCCCCGGCGGCGATAATCAGCAGCAGCGCCTCGACGCGCCGTTCGCCATAGCGGTCGAGCCAGAAGCCCAGCGGATACTGCAGGCCCGCGAAGGCGATGAAGTACGAGGCCGATAGCCAGCCCAGGTCGGCGGCGCCGAGCTGGAGGTCGGCGACGAGATAGGGCGCCAGCGCGGCGTTGATCGTGCGCAAGGCATACGACAAAAAATGACCCGAGGCGAAGGCCAGGAAAATCCAGATCAGCAGGCGGCGGGACACGATGCCGGCGTCGGCCTGGACGGGCGAGGAAGATGCGGTCATGCGCTGGTGCTCCAGAACGTCGTGAGCGCCTCCTGGAAGGCCTGGGGCCGTGCGAGATTCATGCCGTGGGCGGCGCCGGCGATCACCACGCTGCGGGTATCGGGCAGCCGGTCTTGCAGCCAGCTCCGGGCACGGGCATAGCGCGCGGGACTGTTGGCGCCCCCCATGAGCAGCACCGGACGGTCGAGCGCCGCCAATGCCGCCTCGGAGGGGAGCGGCAGGCTCTCGGTGGCCTGTGGCAATAGCGTCGCGGCATTATCGAGCGCCATCCGGCGGAAGTCGGCGATCATGCGCCGCCAGGTGTCGGGCCCATTGACTGCGTCGACGAAACCGCCCACACCCGTTTCAGGATCGCCGGCGCGAATCGCGGCCGCGGCCTGCATCGCGTAAGGGCTGGGCGTACCGTCGTCGGTGTCGGGGAGGCCGGGATCCGCCAGCGTGAGCGTGCGCAGCCGCTGCGGCGCGCGCAGTGCCAGCTCCAGCGCCACCCGCGCCCCGCGTGAATGGCCCACCAGGTCGACCCCGCTCCAGTTCCAGAGCTCCAGGCAGCGGATGAGATCGTCGGCATGCTGGCCGATGCTGTATGGCGCCTGGGCCAGCGCGGCATCGCTGACGGGTGGATTGGGCCAGCAATAGCGCAGGCTCACGGCGCGGACTTCGCCATGAGCGGACAGCGTGCGCAGTTGCGGGGTCCAGTAGCGGTAGTCGCACAACGAACCATGGACCAGCAGGACGGGGCGTCCTTGGCCGGTGCCGATGAAGGCGATGTCGGTGTCGTCGAGGGAGGTGGTCTGTCGGGGTAGCTGGGGGTTCAGTCGCATGTTGAAACGGCGGAGCGCGACGCCAGGTCGTGGTGCAGGATACGGCGGATTTCGAGGATCGCTGCCGGGGTTTCTTGCACGCTATGGCCGCTGGTAATGATGGCCTCGGAAAGGGCATCCGGCAGGTGGGCGCTCCAGTAGGGAACCAGGCCGTCGTCCGACTCGGCCAAGGCGATGGCGGGGTCGGCGCGGGCGATCACTGAATGATAGGCCAATCCCGCGTGCATCGGCAGACCGGCGGCCGCCTTCACGAAAGGATGGGCGGCATCGAGATGGTCGACACCGGTCGCCAGCCGGAGAGGCTGCAGGCCGCCGCGGCTGCCCTGTCCGGCCATTTTGGCCAGGACGACGTCGACGCCTTCGAGCAAGGTGAGGGGCAGGGCAATGAGGCGGTTGAGCCAGTGCACCAGCCGCGAGCCGGCCACCACGGTGCCCTGGTGCGGCGCCGCGAGAAAGACGGCGCGATCGACGCCGGGCAAGGGCGAAAAGTGCACCAGCGAATCCAGGGCGGCGCGAAGCTCGCCGGCTTCGGATTCGTCAAGGCCGCGTTGCTGCAGCAGTGTCTGCCAGAGGATGTCGTTCGAGGACGACAGCAGCAGACGGGTCAGGAGGCCGCCCATGCTGTGGCCGATCACCACCATATTGCAGCGCGCGGCGTCGCTGGCGTCCGGATCCAGCGTGTCGCGGGTGACGCGAACGGCCTCGGCGATGGCGGCGCGGTTGACCGGGACCGGGACATTGGTGGGGTAGTACACCTGCCAGATCTGGAAGTGCTCGCGCAGGGTGTCGTCGCCCAGGATCTCGTTGGCCAGATTGACCCACGCCTCGGGGCTGCTGGCGAGGCCGTGGATCATCAGGATCACGCGGCGCGACGGATCGTAGGGCTGCATCAGATAAATATGAGGTTCGGCGATGCCCTCCCGACGGCCCAGCAAGGTGAGAATCGATTGCCGGGCGAAGCCCGCGCGGGCGAGCCAAAGCCCGTAGCCCGCGGTAAAGTTCGCCGCCAACGGTATGTCTTGGCCGTGAAGCTCGACGCGGCTATCGCGATAGGGGTTGTAGGCCACCAGCGTGACCTCGCGCGTGGCGAGCACGCTGTTCAGGTCTTCGCCGCCAAAACGCAGGAAGGCCGTGACGACCGGCGAAGTCATGGGGCTGAAGGGGAGCTGGGCCTCGGCATCCCGCGGGTGGGGCGCCATCACCGCCACCAGCTCGGCACCGAAGCCGTCGCGCCGGTAGGTCGAGCGCAGCCCGTCAAAGCGCAACGAAGAGGCCGGCACCAGTCCGGCGACGTGCGAGGCGCCCGGCAGGGCGGGCAGCGCCGACAGATCGCTTTGCAGGCGCCAGCCGGTGGCGGCCAGCGCGCGCGCGATCCCGGCGGCGTTCACGCCGGTGGCGGCTTGCTGGCGCTGGAAGGCAAACAGGGCTCCCACCGCCTCCTGGGTGGCGTAATTGTAGGTATCGAGCATCTGGATCTGGCGATCTTCGAAGGCTCTTTCGTTCGGCCCGCGCTCGGTGAGAAACAGATAGGCGTAGGCATGGCGGGCCGCCTCCAGCCAGGCATGCAGGCGCGGATCGGGGCGCGTGGCCGAGGGCTCGGGCGTGAAGGCCAGGCCTTGCTGCAGCCAGAGCTCGGCCAGGGCCGATAACCGCCTTTCGTGGGAGAGTCCCGCGGCGGAGGCCACGGCCTCGATGCAGCGGGTATGGGTGGCGTCGCAGGATTGTGCCGCCACGCCGATGACGTTGAGGGTTTCGTGGGTGTTGGCGCTGAGCTCGCCGGTGCCGAGAATATCGCCGCGTTTGAGGCCGACATAGTCGGCGGGTGGAACCGAGCGGACGGCGACCATTGCGCAACCGCCGAGCAGGCCGCTGCCGAGAACGAGCAGCAGGAGGCCTGCGCGCGACAGAAAGGAAGGTTTCATGCTGAGCCGGGAAGACGGAAGGGGGCACCCGCATGTGCGGGACCCTCCCATCCCCGCCCGCGCATTGTACGCAGGCCGCGATCCGCCGGCTACGTTCAGATGTCGAGCACGAGGCGCTCGCCGGCGGCGCGAGAGCAGCAGGTCATCATGCGCTGGTGCTGGCGGCGTTCGGCCGCGCCCAGGACCCGATCGCGATGGTCCACTTCGCCCCCTGCCACCGCCACTTCGCAGGCGCCGCACAAGCCTTCTTCGCAATCGCTGGGCAAGTCGACGTTGTTGGCCCGCAGCACTTGCAACAGACTGCGATCGGCGGGGACCGGCAGGGTCAGTCCCGAAACGCGGAGCTCGGCCGTGAAAGGCCGCGCGTCCGCCAGCAGGGCGCCGGCGGCATCCGGATTGAAGTGTTCGATATGCAGGGCGGTATCGGGCAGGCCCGACTGCGCCACGGCTTGGGCCAGACCATCGAGCAAGCGCTCGGGGCCGCAGGCATAGATTTGTACGCCGGGCCCGGCGGCCGCCAGCATGCGCACGAGGTCGTTGCGTTCGCCCTGCTCGCTGACGTAGGTGCGCAGGCGTTCATCGTGGCGGGCGCGCAATTCGGTAGCGTAGGGCATGGCGGCCGTGCGGCGGGCGCTGTAGTGCAATTGGTATTCCCGGCCCGCGCGCCGCGCGGCCTCGGCCTGCGTCAGAATGGGAGTGATGCCGATGCCGCCGGCCACGAACAGCAGCGGGCCATCGTGACTGTCGTCCACCGCGAAGTGATTGCGCGGGCCGCGCACCCGCAGGTTGGCGCCAGCGCGGACCTCGCGGTGGATCCACGCGGAGCCGCCCCGGCTTTGCGGTTCGAGCAATACCGTGATCTCCCAGCCGTGCCGATCGTCGGGGTTGCCGCAGAGTGAATAGGCGCGCGAAAGCCCGGTCTCGCCGCATTCGATCTCGATGTGCGCCCCCGGGGTCCAGCGAGGCAGGAGCTCGCCGCGAGGAGATTCGAGGCGAATGCGTTTCAGGCCGTCGCCGACGTCCTCGACCGTGGCTACCCGCAAGACACGAGCCAGGTCGCGCGCCAGCGGGGCGCCCAGGCGGGTTTCGGGTAGCGGCGCGGGGTTTTGTCCCCGGCGTTCGGGGTTCTCGGCCGGGTTCCAGGCCACGCGCAAGTTCTGCGGTCCCCTGAACGACAGGTTGTGCACATACTCGAACGCCTGCGGCTGGAGCCGAAGGTGGGGCAGCCGGCGCGTCAGGGCGCCGATCATCACCTGCATTTCCATGCGGCCAAGGTTTTTGCCCAGGCACTGGTGGGCGCCAAAGCCGAAGGTCAGATGGTCGGCCGAGTTGGCGCGATGGATGTCGAAGTGATCGGGATCGTCGAAGCGGCGAGGATCGTGGTTGGCGGAATGTACCACCAGCAGCAAACGGGTGCCGGCGGGCAGGCGCTGGCCTTCGATCTCGACTTCTTGCGTGGTGCGCCGGCGCCATGAGGCGATCGAGCCGCTATGCCGCAGGCATTCTTCCACCGCCGGCGAAATGAGCGAGGGATCGGCGCAGAGATCCTCCCAGGCCTCGCGGTGCTCGAGCAACAGCTTGACCGCGTTGGCGGTGGCGAACGTGGTGGTTTCGTGGGCGGCCACGATGATCGCCATCATCATCGAGTGCAGGTAGGAATCGGTGACGATCTCGGGGTGCTCGCGTTGCTGCCGCAACGAATAGCGCATCCATCCCGGGCCGTCGGGCGTTTGCCGCATCTTCTCGAGCACCTGGCCCGAAAACTGCCAGAACTGGCCGACGCGGTGGGCGATCTCCACCCGCTGCTCGGGCGTGGGGCGGCCAAAGGCATTGATGGTATGGGCGATGGCGAACTGATGCATCTGCTCGCGGTCGGCGGCGTCGTCGATGCCCAGGAAGTGCAGTGCCACGCTGAACGGCACCTGCCAGAACAGCCGCGGTACCAGATCCACCTCGCCGTCGTCGATGAACTCGTCGATGGTTTCGTCCACCAGCCGGCGCACCAGCGGCTCGTGCTCGCGCAGATGGTCCGGGGTGAAAGGCGCCATCAAAACCCGGCGACGGGCCATGTGCATGGGTTCGTCTTCGTTCACCAGCGTGCGGTTCATGCCGTAGTCGTACTGGCGCAGGATCTCGGCCATCTCGGGCGCTGGCGGTTCGATCGGCTCCAGCACATTGGAAGCGCTGAACACCACGGGATCGCGGAAGATCTCGCGCACCGTGGCATAGCGCGTGACGACCCAGTAATCGAGCTTGGGGCTATAGAACAGCGGCTGCTCTTCGCGCGACCAGCGCACGTACTCGGAGGGGTTCTCCATGTAGGTGTCCTGGAAGGGATCGAAGGCGGCGGCCTTGGCGGCGTGGGGGCAGGCCGGCGCGGCGGCCATCGCGGCCGTGACCGGGCAGCGCGAAGCGGTGGCAGTGGACGAAGGCATGGACGTGTCTCCAGATAGCGGTTGAATTCCTCTTTGCGTAAATATAACACGCACTGCGTAAATAAAAAGAGGCCGTGCGCCAGGCGGCATGCGACACGCCGAGAGGGCAGACCGATGTCATGATCGAAACGCTGGCGCAGTTCTGCCGCGCTGCGCCGAGTGGTATTTCCGCAAGTGCCGGTCTGGCGGGCGGACCCGGTGGGGCTGCCGGTTCGGTCTGGATATACTGCGGGACGTCTGTCCAGCCGCTGGCCCATGCATTGGGGAGGCGGATACTTTCTGCCGGAATCCCGCCATGTCATCCAGTTCCGATCCCGCACCGCCCCCGCGCGACCGCCGCCAGCGGGTACAGGCGGCCACCACCGGCGTGGCCATGCTCAAGGGCCTGGCCAGCCTGGGCGGGCGCGCCAGCCTCACCAGCCTGGCGCGCGAAGTGGGCGAGCCGCCCGCCAAGGTGCACCGCTATCTGCTGAGTCTGCTGGAGGCGGGCATGATCGCGCAGGACCCCTTATCACAGCACTACTACCTGGGGCCCGAAACCATCCACATCGGCTTGGTGGCCATCCGCCTGGCCGACCCCGTGCGCCTGGCCGAGGCGCCTTTGGCGCGCCTGCGCGAAGCCCTGGGCCTGACCTGCTTCGTCGCCGTGATGGGCAACCGCGGCCCCACCATCGTCCGCTTCGAGGAACCGGCGCTGCCCGTCACGCTCAACGTGCGCGCCGGCTCGGTGCTCTCGCTACTCACCTCGGCCACCGGCCGGGTGTTCCTGTCCCATCTCGACGATCCCCGGCTGCGCGAATGGGTGCGCGACGAGCTGCTTGCCCTGCCGGCCGGCCAGCGTCAGTCCCTGGAACAGAAAGGTGCCATCAATTCCCTGCGTCGCGACATACGCGAACAGGGCATGGCCATCGTGCGCGATACCTACCTGCCCGGCATCAGCGCGGTGGCGGCGCCGATCCATGGCGCCGACGGCAAGATCGCCGCCGTGCTCACCACCCTGGGGCCCAGCGGCAGCATCGACGTGGACGAAGAGGGCCAGGTGGCGGCCAAAGTGCGCGAAGAGGCGGCGGCCATCAGCGCCTCGCTGGGCTGGCGTCCCGACGCGTCTCCCGCCACCTCCTGACCACGAGCCCAAGCGCAAGCTGCCGCAGAGTAACGGTCACGATCCGCGCGCGCGGCGGCTGGCCTCGCATCGCAACGCCCTTGCCCGAGAAGTTGCCGGCGCCTGGTGGAAACGCCTCGTGCCCGAGACGCCGCCAGCGCCGCGCCTCTTCCTCTGGAACAAAACCCCACGCACCCCAAGCCATCGAGGCAAAAAGGGCTGGCATTCGCCCACGAGTTCCGCTAGAATTCAAAAAACTGAGAATCAAGTCCATTCAGTGGACATAACGGCAAAGCCGGAATCCGGGCCGGACGGGGTTCAAGCCGCACCCGTACAGCCGCCTCACCATCCTTAGCTGGAACCTGCCATGAGCGAACAGTCCTACGCCAACTACGTCGACCTCGAGCGCGGCCTCGTCAGCCGCGATATCTTTTTTCGCGAAGACATCTATCGCGAAGAGCTTGAAAAGCTATTTCCCCGCGTCTGGCAATTCATCGGTCACGAAAGCCAGGTGCCCAATCCGGGCGACTTCTTCGTTTCGCGCATGGGCGAAGAATCCGTCATTCTCTGTCGGGGCGAAGACCGCCAGATCCGCGTCTTCCTCAACTCCTGCCGCCACCGCGGCATGAAAGTCGCCCTCTACGACGAAGGCAATACCCGCATGTTCACTTGCCCGTACCATGCCTGGAGCTACTCGCTCGACGGCAAGCTCACGGGCGTACCCATGTACGACGCCATCTACGCCGGTCGTATGGACAAATCCGACTGGGGCCTCGTCCAGCCGGCGCAGGTCACCAACTACAAAGGCACCATCTGGGCCAACTGGGATCCCGAAGCCCCCGATTTCCTTACCTATCTGGGCGACGCCAAAAACCACCTCGACCTGGCACTCGATAGCCGGGATGGCCGTGAGGGCGGCTCGGAGGTCATTGGCGGCATCACCAAGTGGATCATCCCCTGCAACTGGAAGCTGCCGGCCGAGAACTTCATGGGTGATACCTATCACAATCCCAGCCACCGCTCGGTGGACATGATCGGCATCGGCCCCAGCGCGCGTGCCGACGTCAAAGGGCGGCGCGACAACGAACTGGCCAAGGCGCATCACGTCTGGATCAGCTTCCCGCAGGGCCACGGCGTGCACAGCGCGATCATGCCGGAAGACGAAGAGTACGTGGAGTCGTTCAAGGACAACCCCGAGGTGGAAGCCTACTTCCGCCGCTGCTTCGAAGAGCGCCGCAAGCGGCTGGGTGATCAATCGCGGCTGCGCCCCTTCGTGGGCACGGTGTTTCCCAATACCTCCTTCCATGGCAACCAGCCGCGCTCCATTTTCGTCTGGCATCCGCACGGACCCGCCAAGATCGAGGTCTGGCGTTTCTTCCTCGTCGATCGCGACGCGCCTCCCGAGGTCAAGGACTTCCTGCGCCGCTACTACATGCGCTACTCGGGACCGGCCGGCATGACCGAACAAGACGACATGGAAAACTGGAACTACGCCACCGCGGCCAGCCGCGGCACCATTGCCCGCCGCTATCCCTATAACTACCAACAATCTTCCGGGGCCTCGCGCATCGACCAGCCCATGCCCGGGCGCGTGTCCGAGCAAGTGAGCGAAGAAAATCCGCGCATGCTGTATCACCGCTGGCGCGATTACATGGAGGGGCGCGATTGGGACGTCCTGCTGGGCAAGAACGATCCGCACTTCCAGGAGGCCAAATAATGGAAACGAGCCTGCAAACCGCCGCCACCGTGGTCGAAGTCAAAGGCATCGACCGGCTCTTGCTGCAACAGGAGATCGAAGAGTTCCTCTATGCCGAAGCCGAGGCGCTCGACCGGCGCCGCTTCGAAGAATGGCTGGACATGCTGGCCGACGATCTCGTATACCACATGCCGATCCGGCGCAACGTCAAGCAGGGCGAACACGACGCCCGCGAGAACACCCGCGCCGGCCGCGACATCAACTGGTTCGAAGACGACAAATGGACCCTGGGCAAGCGGGTGGCGCAGATCCGCACCCGGGTCCATTGGGCGGAAGAGCCGCTATCCCGCGTCTCGCACCTCGTCACCAACGTACTGCTGGGCGAAGTGCGCGATGGCGCCAATGGCGAGCGCGAGGTGGACATCAGCAGTCGTTTCCTGCTCTACCAGAACCGGGTGGAAACCGAGACCAATATCTTCGTGGGCAAGCGCTACGACACCCTGCGACGCGGCGCCAACGGCCGGTGGCAGGTGGCCCGGCGCCAGATCATCCTGGACCAGAATGTACTCCTGGCCAAGAATCTCACGGTGTTTTTCTAGCCCGGCGGGCCGGGCTGGCGGCGCGCGCCGGCACGGGCCTGGCTCCGTCGCCGCGCGCCGGCGGGATCGGGCCGTCGTAGCCGAGCAAGTGCGAGAGCTCGGCGGCGGCGTCGCGCAACAGGCCGATGAGCTCCTGGTTGCGGGCTTCGTCGATGCGCACGGCGGGGCCGAACACGGCGATCGACCCCATCACTTCGCCGGCGCGATCAAAGAAGGGCGCGGCCACGGCCACCGCGCCGTCGATCAGCTCGTCGCGCGACGTGGCGTAGCCCCGTTCGCGCACTTCGGCCAGCAACTGCTCCAGGTCGGGCGGTGGCGTGATCGCGGGCTCGAGCTCGAGCACTCCCTCGGGCAGGAAGGCCAGGATGGCCCTGCCGCTGGCGCCACGCACGATGGTTTCGGAATACCCGATGCCGCGGCGGAAAGCCAGCGGCTGCGGGCAAGGAAGCTCGGCCACGCAGATTCGCCGATTGCCTTCGGGCACGAACAGGGCCACGGTTTCGCGGGTGATCTGCCAAACGCGCTGCAGCACCGGCTGCGCGAGCTGGCCCAGATCGAGGCTGGCGCTCCAGCTATGGGCCAGACGGCCTATGGCCGGTCCCAGCCGGAAGCGCTGGGGGTCGCCTTCCGACACGATGAACCCCTGCTTTTCGAGCGTATACAAAAGGCGGTAGAGCGTGGGGCGGCTCAGATGAACGCGGCGCGCCAGGTCTACGGCCGACAACTGGCTGTCTTCGGGCGTGAAGGCTCGCAAAATATCCAGCGCCCGCTCGACGGCGCGGACGCTTTCACCGGGTTTTTCCATGGGAGGAGAAAAGAGGGGTCTGGTAACGGACTCCGAGTATATGACAGTCGACGCCCTTGCCGGATGGTCCTTTCCGGAGTTATTCTCAAGGTATTGATGTCCGCTGGTCGGACACCAATACCATAATATGTTCCAACCTCAGCGTCAGAACGAAGTTTCGGCGCTGCCCAAGTCAACGCGCGGGCCGCGCTTTCAACGGTAAAGCCCGTGCATCAAAGCCAGTATTTCTCGAGGAGACACCTGATGAAAGTCTTGAAATCCGCACTCCGTGCTTGTGTGGTGGCCATGGGCATCACGGCCGCCGCCGTGGCCCATGCCGCCTATCCCGATAAAGCGGTTTCGGTCGTCGTGGGCTTCCCGCCGGGTGGCACCAACGACATCGTGGCCCGCGTCATCTCGGCCGAACTCGAAAAGCGCCTGGGACAGCCCTTTGTGGTCGAGAACAAGCCCGGCGCCGCCTCGATGCTGTCGGCCAATCAGGTCAAGCGCGCCGATCCCGATGGCTATACGCTGCTGGTCATCGCATCCGGCGGCCTGGTGGTCAACCCAGCCATTTATGCGCCCGAACGCGTTACCTACGATTCGGTCAAGGATTTCACCCCCATCGCCCTGCTGGCCCGTTTTCCGTTCGTGCTGGTCACCGGTCCGAAGCTGAAAGATATCAAAACCCTGCAGGAGTTCATCGAGTACGCCAAAAAGAGCCCCACGCCGCTGGCCCATGGCTCGGCATCCTCCACCATGGAGCTCATGGCCAACCTGTTTTCCGAGCACGCCGGCATCAAGTTCACCAATATTCCCTATAAAGGATCCGGCCCCACGACCACCGACCTGATGGGGGGCCAAACAGATTTTGCCTTTCTCGACACCGCGGCCGTGATCCCAGCAATCCAGGCCGGCCGGCTGCAGGCCCTGGGCGTCACCACCATCGAGCGCTCGGCGGCCTTGCCCGACGTGCCCACCATCGACGAGGCCGGTATTCAGGGCTACGACGCGCCCATCTGGACCTCGCTGGTCGCCCCGGCGGGCACGCCGCAGGCCGTGGTGGATCGGCTCAATGGCCAACTGGTCGAGATCCTGAAGGACCCCTCGGTGATCGAGCGTTTCGCCCAGTTGGGCATGGCGACCGGCTCCGCCGACGACAAGGCGCTGGCTGCGCTGATCAACAGCGATCTTGCGCGTTGGAAGAAAGTCGCCGACGACGCCGGTATTCGAGTGGAGTAAGGCGGCATCGGATGGCATCCCCCTTGCGCCGCTGCGGGGAGAGCGCCCGGGCCGAAGGCCGGAGCGATCCTCAGGCGTCGGGCTCGGGGGAAGCGTATAGGCGGCCGGCGGCCGCCTGTCGGTCAGGCGCCACGGAGATGGTCGATCAAGGCCAGCGGATCGGCCGGCAGGGCATCGCCGCGCCACGCCACGTGCTGGTCGGGGCGCGACAGCAGCAGCGCATGCTCATAGACGGCAGTACGTTCGTCTTGGCGATCCGCGTCGAGCACCATCAGCGGTACGCCGCGCTGTGCCGCAGCCTGTTCCAGGGGTGTGGTATCGATCGCCGGGTCGAAACGCAGCAGCGTGTAGCCCTCGCCCAGCGCATCGTACAGCGGCCGGCCATCCGCCAGGCGGAACCACGGCGTGCGGCAGCCCGGTACGGTGGAGGGGGTGAACGAACCCATGCCGTAGCCCGGCGCCGCCTCGCCGTCGTAGGCAATGATTGGCGAAGTATCGTAGAAGTACCCGAAATTGAGCCCCGCCGCCGCATACTGCTGAACGTTGAGCTCGTAGGCCTGGCGGCCGAGCGCGGCGCGCGCGGCTTCGCCCGCCGGGCTGTCCTCCTCAATATTGGCCGGTACCCCGCCGCGCTGCTTGGTCATGGCATGGGCGTGGTTCATGGCGAAGTACGACACCTGTTGCGTGATCGGCTGGCGCTCGGCTTCGTGGGCGTCGAGGATGCGCTCGCCGCCCCAGCCGGCGAGCCGGGCGCCCAGCAGCCAGGCCAGGTTGGACGCGTCGGCGATCCCGGCATTCATGCCGTAGCCGGCATAAGGCACCCACAAATGGGCGGCATCGCCGCAGATGAACACCCGGCGATCGCGGAAGCGGTTGGCCACCAGCCGGCGGCCGTACCAATCTTCGACGTTGATGACTTCGTACCGGAAGTCGTCGCCCACGCCCAGGATGGCGCGGATCGACGCGTCGCGATCCACCGAGTCGAAGTCCGGCTCGTCGTCGCGCAGATAGTTGTGCACCAGCCACAGCTCGCGGCCGTCGATGGCGTACATATTGCCGCTGCGGCGCGGATTGAGCGAAAACGTGGCCCAGGCCGGCGCATAACGGAAGCGCCGCAGCAGATCCGGCGCGCGCAGATAGGTGGACTGCACCCGTTGCACCACGGCGTCGCCCTGCAGCTCGGCGCCGATGGCGCGCCGCACGGTGGAGCGGCCGCCGTCGCAGCCGATCAAATACGATGCCGGCACGGTGATGGTGGCATCGTTGTCGAGGTCGAGAATACGCGCTTGCACGCCGCTTTCGTCCTGCTCGAAGCCTTGCAGCTCGCACCGGTTCCAGATCGTGATGCCCGGGGTCTGCTCCGCGTGCTGGAACAGGATGGGTTCGAGATAGATCTGGTTGATGCGATGCGGCGGCTCGGACGTGGGCCAATTGCCATCCGGCCCCGAGGTATCGGTATAGCGATCGCGCCAGCAGGGAATATGAATGCGCGTGAGCTCGATGCCGGTGGCCGTGGTGCGGTAGGCGATGTCGTGCGGATAGTCGGCTGGCAGCCCGGCCTGTCGCACCTTCTGCGCCAGCCCCAGGCGCCGGAAAATTTCCATCGAGCGCGCCGACACGTGATTGCATTTCACGCTGGGCGGCTCGAGCCGCCGGCGGGGTTCCACGATCAATACCTGACGGCCGTGGCGGGCCAGCTCCATCGCCAGCACCAGGCCTACCGGCCCGGCGCCGGCGATCACCGCATCGACCGCGGGAATGAGTCGGGACATGACGCTATACCTCCTTGGATGATTTCGAGTCCAGGCCATCATTGCAGCATGTCGGCAGCATTCGCAAAAGCGAATTTTCTACATGAACCCATCACAAAATCCGAATCATCGCCGGTCGCGGACCGGCATCCTTTCCTTGCATGGAGTCGAACACATCATGAAAACCGTCATCGTCACCGGCGGCACCTTCGGCCTGGGCGCCGGCATCGTCATGGGCCTGGCCCGGCGCGGCTGGCACGTCGTGGCCTTCGGTCTCGACGCGCCCCAGGTATCCAGCACCGCGGCGGCCGGCATCGCGCCGCTGCGCCAGCAATTGGCCGACGAGAACCTGAGCGGCGAAGTGCTCGAGGCGGATGTTTCGAAGGCCGCGGACATCGACCGGGTCATGGCCGCCGCCCTGGCGCGCCATGGCCGGATCGACGCGCTGGTCCATAACGCCGCCATCGGCCCGCTCGGCACCGTGCTCGACACCGACGAAGCCCTGTGGGACAAAATCTTCGCCGTCAACGTCAAGGGCGCCTACCTCAGCGCGCGCGCCGTCATTCCGCACATGGTGGAGCAGGGTGGGGGAGCCATCGTCAACATCGGCTCGGGCGCCGGCTGGGGCAAGCCCAACATGGCGGCCTACGCCGCCAGCAAGGGCGCCATCCACACGCTCAGCCAAGCCATGGCCTACGACCACTTCCACCAGCACATCCGCGTCAATACCGTGATCCCGGGCGGCGGTGGCATCGTCACCGGCATGAGCCTGGGCCGGGTCGGTGGCGACGCCTCGCGCTTCGGCCATGGCGCTTCCGGCTCGGTGGCCGGCCATCCCGTCACGCCCGAAGACATGGCCAACGCCGTCGCCTTCCTGCTGTCGGACGATGCCGCCGCCATCTCCGGCACCGTGATCGACGTTGGCTGCTTCATGCACCAGGGCGGGCCGGTGCCGGCCCGGCCCGCCGGCGCGAGCGGTGGCTGATCACGCGCGAACCCGCGCCTCGATCGCAGTCCCCACTTCCATTGTGGTGGCGTTGCCGCCGAGATCGGGCGTGCGCGGGCCATCCCGCAGCGTCTGCTCGATGGCGCGCAGAATGTCGTCGTGCGCCTGCGGATACCCCAGAAAATCCAGCATCAGCGCACCCGACCAGATCATGGCGATGGGGTTGGCGATACCCTGTCCGTAAATATCCGGCGCCGAGCCATGCACCGGTTCGAACAACGACGGAAACGTACGATCGGGATTGAGGTTGGCCGACGGCGCCAGTCCGATCGTGCCGGTACACGCCGGCCCCAGGTCCGACAAAATATCGCCGAACAGATTGGACGCCACCACCACATCGAAACGCTGCGGCTGCAACACAAAGCGTGCGCACAGAATATCGATGTGCTGCTTGTCCACCGTCACGTCCGGGTACTGCGCCGCCATCGCCTCGGCACGCTCGTCCCACCACGGCATGCTCACCGCGATGCCATTGCTTTTGGTGGCCACCGTCAGGTGGCGCCGGGGCCGCGAACGCGCCAGCTCGAAGGCGTGGCGCAGCACGCGGTCGGTGCCGTGCCGCGAGAACACCGCCTCCTGGATCACGATCTCACGGTCGGTGCCTTCGAACAGCCGGCCACCCAGGTTGGTGTACTCGCCCTCGGTGTTCTCGCGCACCACCAGAAAGTCGATATCGCCCGGCTCACGGCCGGCCAGGGGGCAGGGCACGCCTTCGAACAGGCGCACCGACCGCAAGTTGACGTACTGATCGAACTCGCGGCGGAACTTGAGCAGCGAACCCCATAGCGACACATGGTCGGGCACGGTGGCGGGCCAGCCCACCGCGCCAAAGAACAGCGCCTCGTGGCCGGCCAGGCGCTCCTTCCAGTCGGCGGGCATCATGCTGCCGGTCTGCTGGTAGTACTCGCAACTCGCCCAATCGATGTCCTCGAACGCCAGGTCGATGCCGTGGCGCTCGGCCGCCGCGCGCACGACGCGCAAGCCCTCGGGCATGACTTCCTTACCGATTCCGTCGCCGGGGATGACCGCCACCCGATGCTGTTTTGCCATAGTGTCTTGACTCCTTGTCTTGCCGTTGATCGCGCTGACGGGGCCCCGGCCGGTCGCCCGGCCCGGGGTTTGCGCAGGACGGTGATTGTTGCCCGAAATTCGTCTGACCGGGAAGGGCGCGTCAGGCCGCCGGGGCTACGCGCTGCGCAACGTCCGGACGCCAAGGCGCACCCGCATCCGGGAATCGATGGCCGGGCGGCGCCTGCTCATAGGGGGTTGCCGCTCTGGTCTAAGGGTATACCCTCTATTTCTTTTTGCAGAATAACAGTTAATACTATTAATTAATCGGCGCCGCAAGCCGTTTCGGCATCGCCCCCGTCTCCTTTTCTCCCGTGCGTATTCCCGCCATGTCCCAAGCTTCCTTTCCGTTCACCAGCGATCTCCTGGCCGTCGACTTTGAAGGCCCGGTCGCCATCATGCGCCTGACGCGCCCCACCAAGCGCAACGCCGTCAACGATGCCCTTATCGCGGCCCTTTATACAGCCTTCGTCAACCTGCCCGCCGATGTGCGCTGCGTCATCCTGCATGGCGAGGGCGACCACTTCTGCGCCGGGCTCGATCTGTCCGAGGTCACCGAGCAAAACGCGGCCCAGAGCATCGCGCACTCCCGCAATTGGCACGCCTGCTTCGAGCATATCCAGTTTGGCAAGGTGCCGGTCATCGCCGTGCTGCATGGCGCCGTGGTGGGCGGCGGGCTCGAGCTCGCCAGCACCTGCCATATCCGCATCGCCCAGCCGTCCACTTACTACGCCCTGCCCGAAGGCCAGCGCGGGCTGTTCGTTGGCGGCAGCGGTTCGGCGCGCATTCCGCGCCTGATCGGCGTGGCCCGCATGACCGACATGATGCTCACCGGCCGCACCTACGATGCGCAGCAAGGCATGGAAATCGGCCTGTCGCAGTATCTGGTGCCCGAAGGCGAAGGCATGGCCAAGGCTCGGGCGCTGGCCGAGCGCATCGCCGCCAATGCGCCGCTGTCCAATTTCGCGGTCATGCAGGCCTTGCCGCGCATCGCCGATCAATCGCAATCCGATGGCCTGTTCACCGAGTCCCTGATGTCGGCGATCGCCGCCTCCGACCAGGCCGCCAAGGATCGCCTCAACGCCTTCCTGACCGGCAAGGCCGCCAAGGCGCTCAAAAACCACGAGTAAATCCGCCATGTCCGATCAAACTTCCGTCGTGCCGCGCTATCGCGAAGTGGCGCTGGGCGGCTCGCTCAAGGCCAGTTTCGTCGACCGTGCCGATGGCGCTTTGCTGATCGAATCGGTCGAGCCGCTGCAAGGGTATCCCGACCACCTCGGCCTGTGCCTCATTCGTGGCGCCACCGAACACGGCGAGCGCGTGCTGGTGGCGCGCCGCGGCGCCGACGGCCAATGGATCGAGATTACCTGGGCTCAGGCGCTGGCGCAGGCGCGCAACATCGCCCAGGCCCTGCTCGACCGCAAGCTGGGCCCGGATCGCCCCATCCTGGTGCTGTCGGGCAATGACCTCGAGCATTTCATGCTGGGGCTCGGCGCCTTCCTGGCGGGAGTGCCGTTCGCGCCCATTTCCACGGCCTACTCGCTGCTGTCCGACGACTTCGGCAAGCTACGCCACATTACCGAACTGCTCACGCCGGGGCTGGTGTTCGCAGCCTCCGAAGCCGAATACGCGCGCGCCATCCGGGGCGTGATCCCGGCTGGTGTCGAGGTGGTGGCGCACCAGATCGACGGCGTATCGGCCGGTCGCGAACTCACCCCGTTCCAGAGCCTGCTCGACACGCCGGCCACGGCCGAGGTAGACGCCGCGCTCGCCCGGATCACGCCCGACACCATCGGCAAGTTCCTGTTCACCTCGGGCTCCACCAAGGCGCCCAAGGCGGTGGTCAATACCCACCGCATGATGTGCAGCAACCTGCAAATGATCCGCCAATGCCTGCCCTTCCTGGCCGAAACACCGCCGGTGCTGATCGACTGGCTGCCCTGGAACCACACCTTCGGCGGTAACCACAACATCGGCATCGTGCTCTACAACGGCGGCACGCTGTACATCGACGACGGTCGGCCCACGCCGGATGGCATTGCCGAAACCTTGCGCAACCTGCGCGAGATCGCGCCCACCATCTATTTCAACGTGCCCAAGGGCTTTGAAGAAATCGCCGCCGCGATGGAGCACGACGAAGCGCTCACGCGCAAGCTGCTGTCGCGCGTCAAGATCTTCTTCTTTGCCGGCGCGGGCCTGGCTCCTCAGGTATGGGAGCGTCTCGATCAGGTGGCCGAGCGTACCATCGGTGAACGCATTCGCATGATCACCGGCCTGGGCATGACCGAAACCGCGCCGTTCGCCCTGTGCGCCAACGGTGGCACGGTATTCTCCGGCGTGCTGGGCCTGCCGGCGCCCGGCCTGCGGGTGAAGCTGGTGCCGGTGGACGGCAAGCTGGAAGTCCGCTATCGCGGGCCCAGCGTCACGCCTGGCTATTGGCGTTCTCCCGAGCAAACCGCCGAGTCTTTCGACGAGGAAGGCTACTTTTGCTCGGGCGACGCGGCGCGCTACATCGATCCGGCCAATCGCGACATCGGCCTGGCCTTCGATGGCCGCATCGCCGAAGACTTCAAGCTGGCCAGCGGCACTTTCGTGTCGGTGGGTCCGCTGCGTGCCCGCATCCTGGCCGATGCCGAAGATTACGTGCAAGACGTCGTGATCGCCGGCCTGAACCGCAACGAGATCGGCATCCTGCTCTTTCCCCGCTTCGATGCCTGCCGCGAGATGGCGGGGCTGCCGGGCGGCGTGAGCCCATCGGCGGTGATCGATACCCCGGTGGTGCGCGAGTTCTTTCAGGGGCTCGTGGATCGCCAGTGGGCCGCCGGCACTGGCGGCGCCACACGCGTGGCCCGTGCCCTGATCATGGATACGCCGCCCTCGGCCGATCTCGGCGAAGTTACCGACAAAGGGTCGATCAACCAGCGTGCCGTTCTGCGCCTGCGCGCCGATATGGTGGAAATCCTGTTCGACGGCGATCATCCGCGCCGCTTGTTGCCACGCCGAAACCCGAATTGATCCTTTGCCCTCGCTCCTGCTTGCCAAGCACCACGGCCCCCGTTCGGAAGGTCATGGCGCCACGTGGCGGCAAAGCGCGGGGGCTTGTTTACCTTAAGGCCGCGCCATGGCGAGCAGCCTTCTCGGAGGCGGCGCCGCCGTGCAAGCGGCAAGCCCGGGCGCTTTATTTCCTGGAGTCATCATGAAACCCATCCGTTATTCCGCGACTTTCGACGACGTCTGGATCGTCGAAGGCGCGCGCACTCCCTTCATCGACTATTGCGGCGCCTTCGGCGACCTCACGCCTACCGACATGGGCATCAAGGCCGCCCGCGGCGCGCTCGAGCGCGCCGGCATCCCGGCCACCGAAATCGGTTCGGTCGTCACCGCCAGCATGGCGCCGGGTGAATTCCACGCCTACATGCTGCCGCGCCATGTCGGCCTGTACTCCGGCGTACCCGTCGAAGTGCCGGCCATGAACGTGCAGCGCATCTGCGGCAGCGGCTTCGAGGCCCTGCGCCAGGCGGGCGACGACATCAGCCGCGGCTATGCCGACGTGGTGCTGGCCTGCGGCACCGAGTCCATGACGCGCAATCCCATCGCCGCCTTTGGCCATCGCACCGGTTTCAAGCTGGGCGCGCCGGTGGAGTTCAAGGACTACCTGTGGGAGGCCCTCGACGATCCGGCGCCCGGCGTGTCGATGATCCAGACGGCCGAGAACCTGGCCAAGAAGTACGGCATCACCCGCGAAGCGGTGGACGAATTCGCCGTCTTGTCGTTCCAGCGCGCGCTGGACGCCCAGCAGGCCGGACGCCTGGCCGAAGAGATCGTGCCGGTGGTCAACGAAACCTTCGAGCTGCCGGGCTACAACCCCCGCCACATCCGCCTGCCGCGCAAGGTCGAGAAGGTCGATGCCGACACCCACCCCCGGCCGTCGCCGCTCGAAGCGCTGGCCCGCCTGCGGCCGGTCTATCCGGGCGGCGTACAGACCGCAGGCAATAGCTCGGCTCTGGTCGATGGCGCGGCCGCGGCCGTGGTGGCCTCGGGCGCCTATCTTGGCAAGGGCCACCGCTCGCTGGCCCGTCTGGTGGCGGCCGCCGTCGCCGGCGTACCGCCCGAGATCATGGGCATCGGCCCGGCGCCCGCCATCCGCGCGGTGCTCGAGCGCGCCGGCCTGACGCTCGACGACATCACCATCATCGAGATCAACGAGGCGCAGGGCGCGCAAACCGTAGCTTGCGAACGCGAGCTCGGCCTCGATCGCGCCAAGCTCAACGTCAACGGCGGCGCCATCGCCCTGGGCCACCCGCTGGCGGCCACCGGCATGCGCCTCACGCTGGCGGCGGCCCGCGAACTGCGCCGCCGTGGCGGCCGCTATGCCATCGCTTCCGCCTGCATCGGCGGCGGCCAGGGCATGGCGCTGCTGCTCGAGAATCCCGACGCCGCCTGACCACGAGCCCAAGCACCCAAGCGCAAACCAGCCTATCTCGCAGCCTGTATGCCGCTCAGATTCGCCAAGGCGGTTTTGTCAGTCAGGCGAATCCATTCACGGCGGGGCCGGCGAGGTTAAATCTGCCGAAGCCCGCGCCCAGCCGCCCCGCGGTGCCGCGAGCGCCTTTGAGGAGCGGCGGGCCGGCTCGGGCCATCCATTCCGAACTCTGTATTTTTCAACTGGCGATCATGTCAAAAACTGTTGTGTATCCCGTCAACGTCGAATTCGGCGACTGCGACCCCGCGGGCATCGTGTTCTTTCCCAACTTCCTGCGCTGGATGGATGCGTCGTCGCTCAACTTCTTCATGAGCAACGGCATCCCGCCCTGGCGCGAACTGGTCAAGACCCACGGTATTGTCGGCACACCGATGCTTGAGCTGAACACCCGGTTTTCGCGCCCGGCCACCTATGGCGAAACCATCGAGGTCCACACCACCATCGAAGAGTGGCGCGCCAAGACCTTCGTCCATCGCCACGTCATCAAGCGTGGCGACGAAGTCCTGTGCGAAGGCACCGAAATCCGAGCCTTCGTCATACACGACGCCGAAGCGGGCCGCATGAAAGCCATCCCGGTGCCGGACGATATCCGCGCCAAGTGCGAGTGAAAAACGCCGGCGCAGCCTCGATGGCCCAGCCGGTGGAGACGACTTCGCCGCTGGGCCGCAGCCTGCCGGGGGGTCTGGATCTCCGCCGGCTGGAGCACGTCATGGGCCTCAAGACCTCGCTGGTCGATGCCCGCCTGCGCCGCGCCTTCCATCGGAGCATGAAAGACCTCCGCCTGCGGCCGGTCGATTTCACCATCCTGCTCCTGCTGGTCGCCAACGACGGCGTCAGTCAAAAGACTTTGTGCCGCGCTCTCGACATCTCGGCGCCGGGGCTGGCGGTCATCCTCGATCGCCTCCAGGCGCGCCGGCTACTGGTGCGGGCCCGCAGCGAAACCGATCGGCGCGAACATCGCCTGAGCCTCACCGAGGCGGGGCATCAGCTCGCCCTCGAGGCCGAGGCGCGCTCGCACGAACTGGAGCGCGAGGTCATGGCGCCCCTGAGCGCCGAGGAGCAAGCGCAACTGGCGAGCCTGCTGCACAAGCTGTTGCCCAGCGACGATTAAAGCAGTCGAGGCACTCCTAGCCGCGGTACAGCCCGCGGCTGACGCTGTGGATGGCCGAGTAGAGTGCCTGTCCGGCGGGGCTCAGGATCTTGCGCGCCGGTAGAAACAGCGCAATTTGCAATGAAGGTATGTCTTCCCGGATGTCGATGATCGCCAGCCGGCCGGCGTCCCGCTCTTGTTCGGCTAGCCGTCGAGGAACGAAGCTGAGCAGGTCGCTTTGTTCCAGGATCTGCAGGGCGCAGCCGGTGGCTTCGCAATGCATGGCGCACAGCGGCGGTCTGAAGCCGGCCTGCCGGAACGCTGTTTCATGCACGGCACCGGGGCCGTGCAGCGGGCCGGTAATGATCCATTGCCAATCGGCTAGCTGACGCAGCGAATTGGCATGGGCCTGCGGGTGGTCGCGGCGTGCGGCCACCACTAGATCCAGCTCGAACAACGGATCGCATCGGTACTCTTCGCCCAGGCCGCTCTGCGGCAGCGGCCCCAAGGCGAAGTCCAGCATCTGTTGGCGGAACAATTCCAGCACGGGTGGATAGACGGCTTCGTGCAGCCGTAGGTACACATCGGGAAAGCGTCGCCGCATGATGGCAACGGCTTGCGGGACGATCAGCGTGAACGGCACCGCTGAGGAGGCTACAGCCAACTGTCCCGAACGATTGCCTGCCAATTGGCTGACGTGTTGGCGAGCGTCGTCCACTTCGCTGGCAATAAGCCGGGCATGCAAGAGGAGGGCCTGGCCGCACTCGGTGAGGGTCACGCCCTGTCGCGTGCGGCGCAGCAGGCTGGCGCCCACTTCGATTTCGAGCTGTTTGAGAGAGCGTGTCAGGGCCGGTTGCGAGAGATGCAACGCCCGGGCGGCCGCACTGATGCTGCCGGCATCGGCGACGGCCACTAGGGCCCGGAGTTGATGAAGTTGCATGCTTTCTCCGTCCTGTTTAGCGCCTGCTCGACCGGAGAAGCGACTCATATCCGTCCGGGCTTCCGGAAGCCGCTGGCGGTTCTTAGACGGAGTGTTCTTCGGTCAGCAAAGCCGCCATCATACGGCGATAGCGTACCGGGCCTGCATCGATGTCCAAGAGGATCGGCGTGAGCACCTCCGGCGCAGCATTGAGGATGGTGCGTTGCTGAGCTTGGATAATGGGCGCGTCCTGAGCTTCGAACGCGTAGCGACGGATGCGTGACAATTCGGGGCCGATGGCTGCGTTGCGAGTGTGGTCGTGGTCCGGCGGCAAATGCAACGCGGCGGCGAAGTGATAATGCGTGGATGTCGCCGTCTGCGGGGTGAGGATGTGAGCTCCCTGGATGCGATAACCCCGCTGGCGGTCTCCGCCAGGTGAAGTGGCCCCCACATCGTTGGTCAAAGCGCCGGGGGCCTGCCAGCGCATGTCGAACCACATATCGATCAACTCGCCTTTTCGTGGCAGGACAATGTCGAAAAGCTCGGGGGAGGGGACTCCCGGCATCCAGCGCCGCACGGTCAGCTCTCGTTCGCCTTGTTCGAGCATGATGTCGGCGGCTACGGTGGCGGAGCTGCCCAGGAGTCCTTCATGCAAGAAGGAAACGTGGCTTAGATCCAACAGGTTTTCGACGATCAGATCTATGCCGGCGTCCATGATGAGGTGGTCTTGAACGCTGAGTAACTTGCCTTCTCCCGCCTCAAGGAAATGATAGTCCGGCAGCCGCGCCGGATCGGATTCTTTCTCGCCCATCCAGACCCAAATTTGGCCATGGCGTTCAATGACCGGATAGCTTCTGGCCCTTGCAGCCGGCGGGATGCGACCGTTGCCGTGGGGGTTGTGCACACAGGCGCCGCTGCCATCAAACTCCAGGCCATGATAAATACAACGCACTCGGCCGCTGGGTAGATAGGTACCCAGGCTGAGGGGAACCAGACGATGCGGGCAGCGATCCTGAAGTGCTTGGGCGACCCCCCTTTCATCGCGCAAAAACACGAGTGGCTCGCCTAGGAGGGTTCGGGCGGTCAGGGCGTTGGTCGGTAGGTCATGGGCCCACATGGCCATGTACCAAGCGTTTCTCAAATACATGTAGGTTTCCTTTTATGGGCGTGTGTGAGGTGTCACCACTTGCCGATGTCGATGCCCGGCGGCAGGTGATCGGTCATCGCCTCGATCCGGTCGAGATTCGCGCCGACGCGCCGCTTGAGACCCAGGGTATGCCTCAGCAGACGTTGCCGCAGCTCCGCGATGACGGCCTCGTGGCCGGTATCGGCGCCGAGGTCCTGAAACTCGTCGGGATCGTTCAGCAAGTCGAACAACTGCGGCCGGTAGCCGCTCCACTCCACCAGCTTCCAGTCCGGGGTGCGCACCATCCAGCCTCGGCAATCGGCGTCCCGCGGGCGGCCCAGCGCGTGGCGGGCGCGTCGCGTCGCGTAGTCCAGTTCGCTGATGGCGCAGTCGCGCCAGTCGTCCACGGCCTGCCCGTGCAGCAGCGGCAGCAGCGAGCGGCCTTCCACGCGGTGGTCCTGGGGAGGCAATTGCAGGGCCTCGAGGATGGTGGGGACGATGTCCACCGCCTCCGCGAAGCGCGGCTCGACGCCGCCGCGGGTCGCGTCGGCCGTGGGCCGGGGATCGGCGATGATGAGCGGCACGCGCTGTACGACGTCATAGAACAGCTCCTTCTCGCCAAAGCCATAGTCGCCCAGCAGATCGCCATGGTCGGAGGTGAAAATGACCAGCGTGTCGTCGGCCTGCCCGGTTTGCTCGAGCGCCGCGAACAGGCGTCCCAGGTGATCGTCGATCTGGCGGATCAACCCCATGTAGGCGGGCTTGACGTGAGCGGCCACGTCCTCGCGCTCGAAGCTCAGGCATTCGTCGTGGCTGCGGTAGGCCCGCAGCACCGGGTGCTCGTTCGCTTCGGTGTCGCGCCGGCGCCGCACGGGCGCCAGCGGAGCGTCGCGGTACATCGCATGGTAGGGCGCGGGCGCCATGTAGGGCCAATGTGGCTTGATGTACGACAGGTGCAGTGCCCAGGGCTTGCGGTGGCGTCGCCGGATGAAGTCGATGGCCACGTCCGTGACGTAGGCCGTCTCGGAGTGCGGTTCCTGTACGGCGGCCGCCAGGTGGGCATGGCGCATCTGCCAGCCGCTGGCCGGCGAGCCGTCGGCATGGCGGCCCGAGTTGGCGTGCCCCAGCCACGGGTCGTCGCCGTCATAGCCCTGCCGATGCAGGAAGGCCTTGTAGTCTTCTTTGCCGCTCGGCAGATCGCCTTCGTGGCGGCACAGCACCGTGAAGCCGCCCTGCAGCAGGCTGTCCGCCGAGCGGCCGCCGGCCCGGCGGGCGGCGCGCGCGGCTTCCTCGCTGGGTTCGAAATGGGTCTTGCCCGCCAAATGGAAGCGGCGGCCCGATTGGGCCAGGTAGTCGCCGATGGCGAGCTCGCTGGCGGGCATCGGGATGAAATTCCAGGTGGCGCCGTGCGACGACGGGTAGCGCCCCGTATAGAACGACATGCGGGACGGTCCGCACACCCCGGACTGGACATAGGCCTGCTCGAAGCGCACCCCGCGCGAGGCCAGGGCATCGATGTTGGGCGTATGCATCCAGGGGCTGCCGTAACAGGAGAGGTAGTCGGCCCGCAACTGGTCGCACATGATGAAAAGCACGTTCATTCCAGCTTCACTCCGGCTTGCTCGATGAGATCGCTGAGCCGCTTCTGGTCGAACCGGATCCGCTCCCGGAACTCGTCGGGCGTTCTGCCGGCGACCGGATCGGAGCCGGTGGCGCGCAAGGTGGCCACGGTGTCGGGATCGGCCAGTACGGCGTTGAGCGCGGCGTTGAACCTTGCCACCACGGCGGGCGGCGTGCCGGCCTTCATGATGAAGCCATCCCAGTTGCGGACGTCGAAGGTGTCGAAGCCGAGCTCGTGCATCGTCGGCACGTCCGGCAGGCCGGGGAGGCGGCTCTGGCTGGAGGCGATCGCCAGCGCCTTGAGTCTGCCGGACTCGACCTGCGGAGCGGCCACCGTGCTGGTGAGGAACATGAAGTCCACGCGGCCGGCCGCCAGGTCCGCGATCGCCATGGGAAACTGGTTGTAGGGTACATGCAGGGCCTTGACCCCGTTCTGCAAATTGAACAACTCGCCGGAGAGATGCGCCGGCGTACCGTGGCCACCGGAGGCGAAGCTGTAGGCGTTGGGTTTCTCGCGCAGCAGGCCGATCAGGTCGTTTACGTCGTCAACTGGCAACTGGGGGTTGACCACCAGAACGCTGTAGGTCCAGTCGTACTGGCCGACCGGCACGTAGTCGCTGCCGAAGTCGCGCGGCTGATCCGGCAGCAGGGCGGGGCTCACCACCACCGGCGTGAGCAGGGTCATGGCGGTGTAGCCGTCGGCGGGCTGGCGGTCGAGTTCCGACAGGCCGAGGGTGCCCATGGCGCCCGGCTTGTTTTCCACGACGAAGGACTGGCCGAGACGCTCTCCCAGGCGGCTGGTAACAATGCGCGTGGTGATGTCCGGAGGGGAGCCGGCGCTGTAGGGCACGATGATTCGTACCGGCTTGGTGGGCCATTCCTGGGCGTGAGCCGGGAGGAGGGCGGCGAGGGCAAAGGCGAGGATGCCGATCGGGATGGGCAGGCGTGGACCGCACATGAGATGTCTCCGTGAGTTGTCTCGTTGTCGTCCGTTCCGTCATTGCGGAACGTCCGGCTAGACTGTCGTCGATTCGCCCAGGTGGCACAACCGCATCGGGGCATGGCCCATAACCAGAATGCATGACCGGCCTCGGCGTACAATCAGCCCTTTGCCTGCTCGCCGCCATGTGGTTCAAGAATCTACAGTTGTATCGTCTACCGCCGCTCGATTTGCCGCTCCCGCAGTTCGAAGAGCGCCTGGAGCGTCTGGCGTTCCAGCCGGGCGACAGCCTCGAGCTGCAGCGCGTGGGCTGGGTGCCGCCAGCCGAGCACACCGGTCTGGTGCATAGCGTCAATGGCCAATGGCTGATTGCCCTGCGTGCCGAAAAGAAACTGCTGCCTGCCTCGGTGGTCAACCAGGTGGCCCGCGCCCGCGCCCAGGAGCTCGAAGAAAAACAGGGCTTCAAGCCGGGCCGCAAGCAAATGAAAGAGCTGAAAGAAGCGGTGGCCGATGAACTCCTGCCGCGCGCGTTCAGTCTGTGGCGCGATACCCATGCCTGGATCGATCCGGTGCGTGGCCTGATCGCCATCGACGCCGCCAGCGTTGCCAAGTGCGACGAGCTCATGGGCCTGCTCAACCAAACCATCGATCGGCTCGGCGCCCGCGCCCTGCACACTGAAAAATCGCCCGTCAGCGCCATGACCGGCTGGCTGGCGGCCGACGAAGCTCCCGTCAACTTCACCATCGACGAAGACACCGAGTTGCGCTCGCCCAGCCAGACCAAGGCTACGGTGCGCTACGTGCGCCACGCCATCGAGCCGGAAGAAGTGCGGCGCCACATCGGCAACGGCAAGCAGTGCACTAGGCTGGCCATGACCTGGGCCGATCGAGTGTCCTTCGTGCTCACCGAATCACTGGCGCTCAAGCGCCTGGCGCCCCTGGATGTCCTCAAAGAAGGCGCGGACACCGGCGAGGGCAATGCCGCCGAGCGCTTCGATGCCGACTTCACCCTCATGACGGGTGAGGTGTCGGTGCTGGTCGAGCAGCTGATCGAAGCCTTGGGCGGCGAAAAGCAGCTCTGATCGACGGCGGGCCGCCCGCCCGGGCCGGCTGGATGAACTGGGCGCGTGGCGCGCCCGCAGCGGTTCGCCGGCGCCGGGCCGGCGCTAGGGATAAAGGCCGGTCAGCAGGCTCTTCGCCAGCTCGACGTACTTCGAGGTGTCGTTGGCGCGATAGTTGACGATGACCGGCGAGACCGCGCGGTCGCTGTCGATCAGGCGAAAGTGCACGTCCTGGCGCAGTTGCCGCGCCGATGCCGGAATCAGGCAAACCCCGAACTCGGCCGCCACCAGGCCCAGGGCAGTCTGGATCTCGCGCACCTCGAGCACTTCGGCCGGCTGCACGCCATGGCCATGCACCACGTTCAGGACTTCATCCGCGAAGCTCGGGCGCGGCTCCTTGGGATACACGATGAGCCGTTGTCCGGTGATGCGACCGATCGGCATTGGCGTCGTGTCGCGAGCCATCAGCGAAGCCGTATGCACCGCCACGGCCAGGGGTTCTTCATGCAGAACGAGGCCGGCCACCGCGGGATCGCTGTGCGGCACGCGTCCGAAACCGATATCGATGCGACCCTCTTTGAGGGCGTCGACCTGCTGCACGGTGATCAGTTCGAGCAGTTGCACGTCCAGTTCAGGGGCGGCCTGGCGCAGCTTGCGCAGCAGCAGGGGCAGGCCGCCATACAGGGAGGAAGCCACGTAGCCGATCGATAGCACACTGCGTTGCTGCAAGCCCACCCGGCGAGTGGCCGCCTGCATTTGTTCCACTCGCCCGAGGATCTGGATGGCCTGCTCGTAGAACACGCGGCCGGCGTCGGTCAGGCTGATCGGGCGTGAATCACGCTTGATCAGCAGGACGCCCAGCTCGTCTTCCAATTGCTGGATCTGCCGGCTGAGCGGTGGCTGGGCGATATTCAGTTGCTCGGCGGCGCGGGTGAAGTTGCGCTCGCGCGCAACGGCCACGAAGTAGCGAAGCTGGCGGAGTTCCATGGTGGCTGGGGGGGCGGGAGCGTGAGTCCGTAATATTCAAAGAGTATTTTGCAGTGTAAAGAACCGAATTTTTTGCGGGCGGGATAAAAAAAATACCTTTTGAGTATTGTATTGGATGTAAAAGGTGTTGGACGATCTGAAAATCCGCATGCTACAAACGGTGATATGAATATCCAAGCCAACCAATCGCTGGTTTCAGCGCCTGTCGTGGTCGAACGGGTGGAAACCTGTTTGATCGACCTCCCCACCATCCGGCCTCACAGGTTGTCCGTCACCGTGATGAACGGTCAGACCCTGATGCTCGTCAAAGTATTCTGCAGCGACGGCACCGTGGGCGTGGGCGAAGGCACCACCATCGGCGGCACGGCCTACGGCGGCGAAAGCCCCGAAAGCATGAAGCTGAACATCGATACCTACATCGCGCCGGTCATGATCGGCCAGGATGCCAACCGGGTGCAGGCCATGATGGCTCGCATCGGCAAGATGGCCAAGGATAATCGCTTCGCCAAAAGCGCCATCGAAACCGCCTTGCTGGATGCCCTGGGCAAACGCACGGGCCTGGCGCTCAGCGAGCTTCTCGGCGGCCGCCGCCGGGATCGCCTGCCCGTTGCCTGGACTCTCGCCTCGGGCGATACCGCCAAAGACATCGCCGAAGCCGAGCGCTTCCTGGCGGAGCGCCGCCACAATATTTTCAAACTCAAGATCGGCGCCAAAGACATCAAAGACGATGTCCGGCACGTCGCCGAGATCAAGCGGGCGGTTGGCGATGCTGCGTCGGTGCGTGTCGACGTGAACATGGCGTGGGGCCAGACCCAGGCCGCCGGGGGCATGGCCGCGCTGGCCGACGTCGGCTGCGATCTGGTCGAACAGCCCGTGGCCACCGCGGCCGGGCTGGCCCGCCTCAAGCAGCAGAATTTCCGCATCCCGCTCATGGCCGACGAGTCGATCACCGGGCCTCAGGTGGCCTACGAGCTGGCCAAGGCCGACGCCGCCGATGTCTTCGCCATCAAAATCGAACAAAACGGCGGCCTGTTTGCCGCTCAGCGCACCGCCGCGATTGCCGACGCCGCCGGCATCGAACTCTACGGCGGCACCATGCTCGAGGGCGCGGTGAGCACCATTGCCAGCGCCCATCTGTTCAGCACCTTCCCCGAGCTGCGATGGGGCACGGAGCTGTTCGGGCCCTTGCTGCTCACGGAAGATATTCTGTCGGAATCCCTGGATTACAGCGATTTCGAGCTGGCCGTGCCCTCGGGCCCGGGCCTGGGCCTTGCTCTCGACGAAGCCCGGATACGGCGTTTCGCGCGCGACGGCTATACCAAGGTCACGAAATAACACGGAGTCAGGCAATGCTTTTTCACGTACGGATGGACGTGAGGATTCCTCACGATCTCGACCCCGCCCTGGCGGCCGACATCATCGCCAAAGAAAAGGCCTATTCGCAAGAGCTGCAGGGCAGCGGCAAATGGCGCCACATCTGGCGCATTGCGGGCGAGTATTCCAACTACAGTATCTTTGATGTGTCGGGCAATGAAGAACTGCACGAGATACTCAACGGACTGCCATTGTTCAAATTCATGGACATCAAGGTGACGCCGCTGCTGCGGCATCCGTCGGCGATCCGCGACGACGATAGCTGAACCAACAAGGGGCGCGCATGATGCGCCCTGATCAACCAGCCGCAAGGCCATGTCTACCGCAACCCGATCCAAAGGGGGATGAAATGAGCGTCAAAGTTTTCAATACCAAAGAAGTTCAGGACCTGCTGAAGGCCGCCTCCAACATCGAAGGCGTTGGCGGCAACCCGCGCGCCAAAGAAATCGTGCATCGTCTGCTGAGTGATCTCTTCAAGGCCATCGACGATCTGAACATGACGCCCGATGAAATCTGGGCGGGAGTGAATTATCTCAACAAGCTGGGCTCGGATGGCGAGTCCGCGTTGCTGGCCGCCGGCCTGGGCCTCGAAAAATACATCGACATCCGGCTGGATGCCGAGGATGCCGCAATCGGCATCGAGGGCGGCACGCCGCGCACCATCGAAGGCCCGCTGTACGTGGCCGGCGCACCCATCAAAGATGGCGAGGCCCGCATCGATCTCGACGACGACGCCAAGGCCGGACCCCTGGTCATCCGGGGCACCGTCACCGGGCCGGACGGCAAGCCCGTGGCAGGCGCCATCGTCGAAGCCTGGCACGCCAACTCCCATGGCTTTTATTCGCACTTCGATCCCACCGGCGAACAGACCCCTTTCAACCTGCGTGGCGCGGTGCGCACCGGCGCCGATGGCAAGTACGAGTTCAAGACCCTGATGCCCACCGGCTATGGCTGTCCGCCGCAGGGTGCGACCCAGCAACTGCTGAATGTGCTCAACCGTCATGGCAACCGGCCGGCCCACGTTCACTTCTTCGTCAGCGGCGATCAATTCCGCAAGCTCACCACGCAGTTCAATATCGAGGGCGACCCCCTGACCTGGGACGACTTCGCCTACGCCACCCGCGAAGGCCTGGTTCCGCCCGTGACCCAAAAAACCGGCGGCAAGGCTCTGGGCCTGAAGACCGACGACTACCAGGAAATCGTGTTCGACATCCGGCTCACCCCGCTGGTGCAGGGCAAGGATAACCAGGTGGTCCACCGCCAGCGCGCCGAAGCCCAGCCGGCCTGAGCGGGCGATGACGGAGCGCGGTCAACGCCTGCCCGAGGCTCCGCCCCCCGCTGATGGGGCGAGTCCGCTCCCCGGAGCGGGGGGCGATCGCGGCCAGGGCCCGTCGCACGCCGGCGGCGCGCCGGACCGTGCTCAGCACGCGCGAACCGATGTCCTGGCGGTGCTGCCAGAGCGCGCCCGGGATCTCGCCCGCCTGCGGGTGCTGGCGGCCGATGGCCTGCCCGTCGTCACCGTGATGGGCAAGTACAACCACGGCAAGAGCCGCTTGCTCAACGAACTGCTGGGCCATGACGCGTTTGCCGTGGCCGATCGCCGTCAGACGGTCGCCCTGGCGGACTGCGAGCGCGACGGCGTACGCTGGCTCGATGCACCCGGCATCGACGCCGACGTGGCCACTGCCGACGATCGTCATGCGATGCAGGCGGCGTGGCTGGAGTCCGACATCCGCTTGTTTGTCCATGCCGCCAAAGAAGGCGAGCTCGACGCGCGTGAGCTCGCGATGCTCGAAGCGTTGTTGGCCGATGGCGAACGCACGTCGAGGCAGATGCTGTTCGTGCTCTCGCAAGTGGACCAACTGGCCGGTGACGATCAACTTGCGGCGGTGCTGGAGGCGATCCGGCGGCAGTTGCCGCAGGTCGAACCCTACCAAACCTCGTCCGCCCGCCATCGCCGTGGCCTGGAGGGCGGCAAGCGTCTGTTGCTCGAAAACAGCGGCATTCCGCATTTGCGCGAAGCGCTGGCGCAAGCAAGGGCCAGGGTGCCCCAGGCGCGCCAGCACGAAACCGCGCTGCTATTCCTCGAGATCCGCACCGAACTGCAGGCCCTGCGCGAGCGGTGTCTTCAGGAGCGGGATGCGCTCCGTCGCCGTCAGCGGGAGCAGCGGCAACGATTCGTGCACGGCCTGGAGGCGGTGTTCGCCAAGGTTGGTGCCGATCTGCGCGAAGTCATCGACGCACCAGGCCCCGACCACGCGCAAACCGTGGATTCGGCCGCCGATCATTATCGGCAAACCGCGGCCAAGCTCGAGCGCGCGCGTATCCAGGTGGCCTATTCGCGCGCCTGTATCCAGATCGACGGTTTCCTGGTCGGGCATGGCGTGGTGGGTTTGCCTAGCGCACAACGAACGGGCGTACGCGCCATGGATTCGGTGATGGTGGCGGTGATGGGCGTGTCGGTGAAGCGTCGCGCCGACCTTCGGCGGTTGTTTTGCGAGCCGGCCGGCGCCCGGCAACTGCAGCAGGAGTTTCTGCGTTATTTCGAATTGTCCGACGACCGCGTGGCGCTGGCAGCCAGCCTGGCCGCCACCAGCACCAAGCTGGACGCCGTCGACAAGGCGCTGTCGTCCCTGCGCTGGCTGGAAGGCGGGGCATGAGGGTCGACGGCGGCCACGAGCAGCGCTTTATCGCCGAAAGCCGCGGTGTCGAGCCTCGCAGGCTCGATCTGACACCCATGATCGGGAGTCTGCACGACTGGCAGGCCCGCGTGAACCGGGATCTGCTCGCCAACGATTTACCGCTCGAGGGCATCGAGCTCGGCAGTGAACTGGCGCAGCAGGCGCTGGAGTTTCAGGAGGCGGTACGACAATGTCTACTGGCCTGGCCACGCCAATGGACGCAGCTCGTGCCGGCCCAGCAACTGGCCGATGCCTTCGACGATAAAGTCTTGATGCTGGTGTTCGGGAAGTTCAACGCCGGCAAGAGCTCGTTGTGCAACTTCCTCGCCGAGCGCTTTGCCGCCCGCGGCGAGCCGGTGGGGTACTTCCGGGTCGAGGGCGGGCGCATCGTAGACTCCGATCAGCCTTTCCAGGAAGGGGTGACCGAAACCACCGCCAACCTGCAAGGCGTGCGGCTGGGCAACGAACTGATTCTGCTCGATACGCCGGGCCTGCACTCGGTCACGGCCGACAATGCCGAACTCACGCGGCGCTTTACCGATAGCGCCGATGGCGTGCTTTGGCTGACCAGTTCATCATCGCCCGGGCAGGTGCAGGAACTGGACGAACTGGCGCGTGAACTGCATCGGGGCAAGCCCTTGCTGCCGGTGATCACTCGCAGCGATTTCTACGATGAAGACGAAATCGATGGCGAGATCGTCAAGCGGCTGTGCAACAAGACCCCGGAGAACCGCGCCTTGCAAGAGGCGGACGTCCGGGCGCGGGCGCAGGAAAAACTGCGCTCCATGGGCGTGGATGTCGCGCTCTTGAACGCCCCGGTGTCGGTTTCCGTCCATGTCGCGCGTCACGAAGGCGGGAGCGGGGCGGCCATGGCGGCGGCTGGCTTCGAGGCGCTCTATGCCGCGCTGCTGGCCATCGCCGGGCCGGTGCTGCGCTATGGGCAGCTCAAGCCCGCGGCCGTCCTGCTGCATCATCTCGACGAGCACGTTGCCGCCGACTTGCGCGAACAGCTCAGGCCCCGCCTGAGCGTCCTGCAGCGCGCCGTCGAGCAGGCCGAGCAGGCACTCCCGCGGCGGCGCGACATGTTCATGGCCCTCGTCTGGCGCAGCGTCGTCCCCGGGCTGCCGGCTCTGCTGGAGCGGCACGCGGCCGCCCGGGACGTCGCCGCCGTGCGCGCCGGCGCCGCGCGGCTGCTCGACGAGGCGCTGGCGCGAGCCGGCCGCGAGGCCTTCGTGGATTTTGAGCTTGTCTTTCCGCCTTCGCCGCCGTTGCAACTCGAAGCGGGGGTGGGGTATCACGCGCTGGGCGACCTCGTGGACGACACCGGTCTGCACGCCGCGCTGCAGCAGGCCTTGCGCGAGCGTCTGGACACCTTGGCCGACGGTGCGCAGGCGCATGGCCGGCGCGCACTCGATCGTCTGAGCCAAGAAGCGAGTCGATTGGACGCCATCCTGGCCTGCCACGCGCAAGAACTGTGCGCACTCGCCTCGAGCTTGGCGCACGCTTGATTTGCGCGGCGCGAACCCCATTTTGAATCAGCGGTCCGGAAAGGTGGTGCGGCGTGAACCAAACCGGCCACGACCGGTCACAGCGTCGTCCACCGCTGGTATGATCGCCAACCGGTTTTCCAGGCACGGTGCCTGGGCATTTCGCATGACTCACAATCAAAGGTAGTGCATGAAACGCATCGCGTTGTTTCTAATGACCAACCTCGCGGTCGTCCTGGTGCTCAGCGCCTCGCTGCGCATTTTGGGCGTCGATCGCGTCATTACCGAGCAAGGGATCAACTTCAATGCCCTGCTCGTGTTTTCGGCCGTGATCGGTTTTGGCGGCGCCATTATTTCGCTGCTCATCAGCAAGCCCATGGCCAAGATGAGCACCGGCGCCCGCGTGATCGATCCCAGTCGGCCGGCCAATTCGCGCGAGGCCTGGCTGGTGGACACCGTGGCCCAGCTCGCGCAGCGGGCCAACATCGGCATGCCCGAAGTCGCCATCTACGAGGGTGCGCCCAACGCCTTTGCCACCGGCGCCTTCCGCAATAACGCGCTGGTGGCGGTGTCCACCGGGCTGCTCGATAGCATGACGGAAGAAGAAGTGGCGGCGGTGCTGGGCCATGAGGTCGCCCACGTCGCCAATGGCGACATGGTCACGCTCACCCTCATCCAGGGCGTGGTCAACACCTTCGTGATCTTCCTGGCGCGCATCGTGGGTTATGTGGTCGACACCATGATCCTGCGCAACGAACGCGGCCCGGGCATCGGCTATTACGTCACCGTGGTGGTGGCCGAGCTCGTCTTCGGCGTGCTGGCCACGATCATCGTCGCGGGCTTCTCGCGCCGCCGCGAGTATCGCGCCGACGCCGGATCGGCCCAGTTGCTGGGCTCGCGCGAGCCGATGATCCGCGCCCTGGCGCGCCTGGGCAATATCGAGCCCGGCGACCTGCCCAAGAGTGTGCAAATGGCGGGGATCTCCGGCAAGCCGTCGGTGAGCTCGCTGTTCGCCTCGCACCCGCCCATCCAGGCACGCATCATCACCCTGCAGCGCGCGCAACCGATGCAGTAAACCCGGCGCCTCGCGGCGCAGGCGGCCGCTTGGCCCCGGGCCAAAGAGCAAGCCCCGGTCCACCTCGCGACCAGCATGCCGCTCGGATGCGCCAGGCACCGGCCAATCCGCAGGGGCTGACCGGTGTCCGGGCTTATCCTTCAGGACGGGGCGGCGAGGTCCGCCAGCCCTTCGGCGCCGAACCAACGCCCGGCCGCCAGCGTATCCCTCAGGGTGGCCAACATCAGCCGCCTTGCCTGCCGCACCGCCGGCGAATGGCTGCGGGCGGTATTTTCGAACAAGGCCCAGGTGAGCTCGACGCCACGCAGTGGCCCCCAACTCACCGAAGCGTTGGGCACGCCCCCCGAGACCGAGCAGGCGGGCACCACGGTCCAGCCTTCGCCCTGGCGGGCCAGATCCAGGCATAGCGCCAAGGTATCGGTTTCCACCACGACGCGAGGGATGAGCCCATGCCGGCGCATGGCTTGCTCCACCTGCAGCCGCAGCACATTGGGGCGCGCGGGCATGATCAGCTTATGCTCCCCCAGGGCTTCGGCCGGTATCGGCGCACCGGGATCGAAGCGAGCGGCGGCGGGGCCGACGACGATCAAGGGTTCGCGCAATAGCGGCGTTTGTTCCAGCCCGGTGGCCGTGGCCGGATCGACAGGCACCAGCCCGAGATCCAGGCTGCCGCCCAGCAGCAAGTCGCGCAGCGCGTGGCTGACGCCTTCGTGCACGCGCAGCTTGATGCCGGGGTGATTGGCCAGCATGCCGTGCAGGAAGTTCGCGGTGAATACCTGCCGCCAGGAAGGCGGGATGCCGATGCTCAACTGACCCGCCGCGGTATCGCTCACTTCTTCCTTGAGCTGGGCGAACTGGCGCAGCAAGGGGCGGGCGCGGTCGGCCAGCAGGCGGCCAGGCTCGGTCAGGCGCACGCCGCCCTGGGTGCGCACGAAGAGGGCGACGCCCATTTCATGTTCGAGCGCCGCGATATGCCGCGACAAGGCGGGCTGAGACATCGGCAGCGAGGTGGCGGCCCGGTTGATGCTGCCGACTTCGGCCACGCGCAGAAACCATTCGAGGACGCGGGCGTCCATGGAGTTCTCCAAAAACTGAATAACGCCTATAGCGAGACGGCATTATCATCATAACCATCCCGAGGTCTATCATGCCTGGATACCCCAACACGGATTTCCAGGAGCGCGAGTGTGAAGATCTCGATCATCGGCGGCGGCCCCGCCGGCCTGTTCTACGCCTACCTGATGGCGCGCGAGAACGCGGGGCACGACGTCCAGGTGTATGAGCGCGACGCGGAAGACGCCACCTACGGCTGGGGCGTCGTGTTCTCCGACGTGGCGCTGGCCTTCGTACGCGATATCGCCCCCGAACTCTACGCCAGCATGACCGCGGGCCAGGTGGTGCACGATGACATGGCGGTGGTGCATGGCGGAACTCGGGTACGCCTGGCCAACAATACCTTCCATCGCATGGCACGCATCGATCTGCTGGCGGCCTTGCACCGGCATTGCCGCCAAGTGGGCGTCAAGCTGCATTTCAATAGCCGCCAGGACGACCCAGCCCGGTTCGCCGACAGCGACCTGATCGTCGCTGCGGATGGCGCCAACAGCGCCATCCGCAGCCGCTTGGCCGAACACTTCCAGCCCGAGCTCGACGAACGGCCCAATTACCTGGCCTGGTATGGCACCACCCAATTGTTCCCCGCCTTGTCGCTGATCTTCCGCCAGAACGACGACGGCCTGGTGATCGCCCACACCTACCAGTACAGCGCCGATCACAGCACCTTCCTGGTGGAAGTCGATCCCGCGACCTTCGAGCGCGCGGGTCTGGGCCGCATGAGCGAGGCCGAGAGCCTGGCCTACTGCGAAGGCGTATTCGCCGAGGATCTGCAGGGCCATCGCCTGCTGTCCAACAACTCGCAGTGGTTCCGCTATACCATCGTCAAGAACCGGCATTGGCATTGGCGCAATATCGTGCTGCTGGGCGATGCGCTGCGCACCGGCCATCCGTCGGTGGGCTCGGGCACGCGGTTGGCCATGCAGGATTCGATCGCCTTGTATGAGTCCTGCCAAGCCCAACCGGGCAGCGTTCCGGCCATCCTGGCCGATTTCGTCGCGCGGCGCCAGCCCGGTTCCGACCGCCTGCAGCAGGCGGCCATCAAAAGCACCGAGTGGTACGAGAACCTCGGCCCCAAGCTGCACCTGGATCCGGTTTCGTTCGCCTACGACTACGTCACGCGCAGCGGCCGGGTCGACCACGCCGAAGTCCGCCGCCGCGATCCCGAACTGGCCGATGCCTACGAACGGCTGCAAGCCGGGCCAGGGGCTTGAGCCACCGTTAAAGCCGGCCCGCGGCGTCAATCAGAGCCAGGCTTCGGCGCAACCAGAGCATAAGCCCCGTCAAACCGGCCGTCGCGAGCCACCAGCGGCCCACGTCCCACCCATTTCAGGAGCCCCGCATGAATACTCCCAAGGTCATCGTGACCATCGCCCCCACCGGTGGCATGGCCAGCAAGCGGCAGAGTCCGCACCTGCCCACCCAGCCGCGCGAGATCGCCGACGATGTTCTGCGCTGCTACGAGGCCGGCGCCAGCGTGGCGGCACTGCATGCGCGCCGCGCCAGCGACGACGAGGCCACCTGCGATCCGGCCTTGTATGGCGAGATGAACCGCCTGATCCGTGAGCGCTGCGATATTGTGCTGAACAACTCCACGGGCGGCGGCATCAATGGCGATATGGTCCATCAGCTCAACAACGGCATGTGGGAGATCGACTTCGAACAGCGCCTCAAGGGCATGGAGGCCCCGGGCGCCGAAATGTGCACCCTCGATGCGCAAACGATCTGCGCGAGCTTCGGCAGCCGCGAGATCCTGGTGCCCACTTCGCCCAGCCGCATCCGCATCCTGGCCGAACGCATGCGCGAGCGGGGCATCAAGCCGGAGTGGGAAGTGTTCAGCCTCGAAGACATCGTGCAGGACGTCGCCCGCTCGATCGCCGAAGGGCTGGACGAACCACCGTATTTCATCAACATCGTGCTCGGCGTCAATGCCTTCCAGGGAGCGCTGCCGTATACCCCGCGCATCCTGCAAACCATGGTGGACCATTTGCCACGCGATGCCATTTTCAACGTGAGCGCGATCGGCCAGGCGCAACTGCCGGCCACCACGCAAGGCGTGCTGATGGGGGGCCATGTGCGCGTGGGCCTCGAAGACAATCTGTACTACGCCCACGGAGAACTGGCCACCAACGTGCAACTGGTCGAACGCATGGTGCGCATCATCCGCGAGCTGGGCGCCGAGCCTGCAACCCCCGCCGAAGCGCGGGAGATGATGGGCCTGCGGCCGCTCGCCGCCTGATCCCATGTCAGAGCGCACGCACAGTCCCCGGGATAAGGCCGCGCGAGGTCACGAGGTGCCGGGGGCCGGTGGTTCTCTCACAGGGCAATGGCGACGCTTGGGCCGAGGCCCGGAGTTCTCCACCCCGAACCTTCACGCGCCGCGGCCGCCGCTCTCGGTGGCCGGCGCTTCTTCCTGATCGAGGCCAGGCATGCCCGTACCGTTTTCTTATCCCGATCCCTCCGCCATCCGCACGGTTGCCGTGCTCGGCGTCGGTTCCGTGGGCGCCAGCTGGACGGCGCTGTTCCTCGCCCGGGGCTGGCAAGTCCTGGCCCACGATCCCGGCCCCGGTGCCGAAGCCCGCGCGCGCCAATTCGTGGCCGACGCCTGGCCGGCCTTGCGCCAACTGGGCGTGGCCCGCACCGAGACGCCACCGCAGGAAGCGCTGCGTTTTGTCGCCAGCGCCGCCGAGGCCGCGACCGGAGCCGACGTCATCCAGGAGAACGTCCCGGAGAAGCCCGAGCTCAAGGCCAGCGTGCTGGCCGAGATCGATGCCGTCGCGCCGCCGCTGGTGCCGATCCTGTCGAGCACCGGCGGCATCCCGCCCAGCTCGATGCAGCAGGCCTGCCGCCATCCGGGCCGCCTGGTGGTGGTGCACCCTTTCAACCCCAGCCATTTGATTCCCCTGGTGGAGGTAGTGGGCGGCCGGCAAACCGATCCCGCCTTGCTGGAGTGGGCGATGGGTTTTGCCCGCCATCTGGGCAAGCAGCCGATCCTGCTGCACGCCGAGGCCAGCGGCCACATGACCAACCGCCTGCAGTTTGCCCTGGTGCGCGAAGCCGTGCAGTGCCTGCTCGATGGCGTGGCCAGCGCGCGCGACATCGACGCCGCGGTGCGCTATGGCCTGGGGCCGCGCTGGGCCTTGATGGGGGGCCTGCTCACCCTGCATCTGGCCGGCGGCCCTGGGGGGATGAAGGGCATTCTCGATCATGCCGGAGCGGCGATCGAGCAATGGTGGACGCCCACCGCCATTCCCACCTTCGACGACGCCACCAAGGCCCGCCTGGCCGCCGCCGCCGAAGAAGTGGCCGACGGCCAGGAGGTGGCCGAGTGGGTGCGCTGGCGCGACCGGCAACTGGTGGAAGTCGTGCGCCTGCAACAGGCCAGCCAGGCGACCGAGCCAGCCTCGCGTCCCGCCGCATCCACACCTGGAGCTTCCGCATGACGACAGGCAAGCACCCCGAGCCCACCGCCCACGATGGGCCGGGCCCTCGCACGGAGTCGCCGGCCTCGAAGGCGATCCCGCCGGCAGACGAAGAAACGAAGCTCGCGACGGCATCGCCCCCCAACGATCGCCTTGCTCCCGCGCACGACTGGCCGGTGCCGCTGCCCGACTGCATCCGCGTCGAGCGCCACGGCAATCTGGCCGTGCTCACGCTCGACCGACCGGCCAAGCGCAACGCCCTGAACGACGATCTGGTCTTGGCGCTGCAGGCCTTCTTCAGCACCATTCCCCGCGACGTACAGGGCGTGGTGATGCGCGGCGCCGGCGAACACTTCTGCGCGGGCCTCGATCTCAACGAACTGAAGGAAACCACCACCGCCGAGAGCTTCGAGACTTCCATCATCGGCCAGCGTCTGAACGATACCGTGCAGTTCTGCCGGGTGCCGGTGATCGCGGTGCTGCATGGCGCGGTCATCGGCGGCGGCCTGGAACTGGCGGCCGCGGCGCACATCCGCATCGCCGAGCGCAGCGCCTATTACGCGCTGCCCGAAGGCACGCGCGGCATCTTCCTCGGCTCGGGCGGTTCGGTGCGCTTGCCCCGGCTGATCGGCGCCGATGCGGTGATCGACATGATGCTCTCGGGCCGGGTGTACGACGCTGAAGAGGCGCACAACCGATTGCGCCTGTCGCAGTACTTGGTGGAGCCGGGCGAAGGCCTGGACCGCGCCCTGCAATTGGCCGCCCGCATCGCCCGCAACGCGCCACTGGCCAACTTCGCCGTGCTGCAGGCGATACCCCGCATCGTCGAGCAGGATCCGCAGGCCGGCTTGTTCACCGAAATGCTGATGGTCGGCGTGGCCCAGGGCGACGACGAGGCCAAGCGCCGGCTGCGGGACTTCCTCGAACACAAAAAAGACAAGGTGCGGCGATCATGACCGAGCCCCACCAGCCAGGCGACGGGCGGAATCGTCCTTCTGGTCGAAGCCTGGCGGAGCTTGCCCCTCCGGGCGCCGCAGACCCCCCCGAGGCGAGCCGCCCGAGCTCCGGCCCTGGAGGCGAGGTGGCTCACGAGGCGCGGCAAACCGATGGCGCCGAGGTTGTTTTTGACCGGCCGTCCGAAGACGCTTTCACCATCGGCGCGGTGATGCGCGGCCACGCGGCGCGTCGGCCCAACGCCACCGCCTGGGTGGACGAAGCCGGGCGAACCGTCGCCTTCGGTGGGTTCAATGAGCGCATCAATCGCCTCAACCGGGCGGCGCAAGCGCTGGGCCTGGCGGCGGGCGACCGCGTGGCGGTGCTGTCGCGCAACCGCCGCGAAACCTTCGAGGTACTTGGCCTGGGCAAGTCGGGCATGGTCATGGTGCCGCTCAATTGGCGCCTCACCGCCGAGGAACTTCTGGCATTGTTGCAACATTGCCAGCCGCGTTTGCTGTTCGTGGATATCGAAGACCAGCCCCGGATCGAAGCGCTACGCGATCGGCTGCCCAAGGACCTGGTATGCGTGGGCTGGGATGCCGCGCCCGCCGGCTGGCTGGCCTACGAAGACTGGCTGGCCGCGGCCGACGCCAGCGAGCCTGTGGAGGCGGCACAGCCCGACGACCTGGCCTGCCTGCTCTACACCAGCGGCACCACGGGCGCGCCCAAGGCGGTGGCGCTGAGCCATCGCTTCGTCGTGGGCAACGCCCGCCAGGCCGCGGTGGCCGTGGCGGGCCTGACGCCTGCGGACCGGGTGCTGGCCGCGCTCCCGTTCTTCCACGTTGGGGGTTTGTTCTACCATGGCTTCGCCAGCTTCTGGGCCGGCTGCGCCACCCACGTGCTCGCCCGTTTCGAAGCCGCGGCGGTGATCGACGCGCTGGAGCAGCGTGCCATCACCTATGTGCATCTGGTGCCCACCATGGTAGCCGCCTTGCTCGACCATCCGGCCATGCCTGGCGCTGATTTGTCCCACCTGCGCATGCTGTTCTACGCGGCTTCGCCCATGCCGGTCGAATTGTTGAAGCGGGCCATGGCGCGCCTGCCGACGTGCGCCTTTGTCCAGAGCTATGGCTCGACCGAAAGCGGCATCGCCACCGTGCTCGAGCCTGGGGTTCACCGGCAGGCCGCGGCGGGCGACAGGCCAGGGCGCCTGACGGCCTGCGGCCGGGCGATGCCCGGGATCGAGGTCCGGATCGTGGCTGAAGACGGCGGCACATGCGGCCCAGGCGCGGTTGGCGAGATCGAGGTCCGCGGCCCCTACAGCATGCGGGGCTATTGGCACGCTGCCGACCCGGCCGCCGCCGCGAGCGTCTGGCATGCCGATCAACACCCGTCGCGGGCCGAGGCCAGGATCGAAGCCGACGTTGCCGCGGCTGGCGGCGCAGGCACGATGGCGAATGCGCCCTGGCTGCGCACGGGCGATTTGGGCTATCAGGATCACGACGGACTGTTCTATCTGCTCGACCGCAAGAACGACATGATCGTCACCGGTGGCGAGAACGTCTACCCCTCCGAGGTCGAGGCCTGCCTGCTGGGTTGGGCCGAGGTGCGCGAGGCCTGCGTCTTCGGCCAGCCTCATCCGCACTGGGTGGAGCAGGTGGCGGCCGCCGTTGTGGTCCGCGCTGGCAACCGACTCACGGCGCAGGAGATTCAAGGCCGGCTGCGCCAGAAGCTCGCGGCCTACAAATGCCCGCGCCAGGTGTATTTTCTGGAAGAGTTGCCCAAGAACGCCACCGGCAAGGTGGCGCGGCGCGTGTTGCAGCAGACGCTGCGGCCGTCAGGCTGACCACGCGCCTGTGCGCAAGCCTCGTCCGTTGGCGGCAAGGTCAGGCGCAGGCGCCCCTGCAGAGTGGCGGAGAGGCTCCGGCGCTACGGCCCAAGTTCTTCAACTGCCTGAATGGAGAGAGACGATGATGGATTTGCATTCCGAACTGGAGGCCTTCCGGGCGCCCATTGCCCGCTGGGTGGACGAGCGCCTGCTGCCGCAGGCCGAGGCGCTCGACGAGGCGGGGGAGTTCCCCCATGCCTTGTTCCGCGAACTCGGCGCGCTGGGTTACTACGGCGTGATGTATCCAGAAGACGTGGGTGGCAGCGCCGTGGAGCGGCCCTATACCGCCTTCACCGCTTTGTGCGAGGAACTGGCGCGGGGGTCGCTGGGCTTCGCCGCCGGCGTTTGCATGCAGGGGTCGACCGCCACACACACCATTCATCAGTGGGGCAACCCCATGCTGCGCGAACGCTATCTGGAACCGGCGCTGCGTGGCGAGAAGATCGGCGCCTTCGCCATTACCGAGCCCAACGCCGGTTCGGACGCCGCTTCGCTGCGCACCCGCGCCACCCGGGTGGAAGGCGGCTGGCGATTGGATGGCAGCAAGATCTTCACCACTAATGGCACGGTGGCCGACTTCATCACCGTGGTGGCCACCACCGAGCCGGGCAAGGGCGCCAAGGCACTGGAGATGTTCATCGTCGACACCACCTGGCCCGGCTTCCGGGTGGGCCGCCGGCTCGATAAGTTTTCCGTGCATTGTTCCGATACCGCCGAACTGGCGTTCGATGGCGTATTCGTGCCGGACGATCACCAACTGGTCGCGGAGTCGGGCAGCGCCTTCCTCAACGCCTACCAGTCGCTGACCGTGGACCGCATTTTTACGGCGGCGCTGGCGCTCGGCAATGGCCGCGCCGCCTTCGAGGCCGCCCGTCGCTATGCCGGCGAGCGGGAGCAGTTCGGCCAACCGATAGGCAAGTTCCAGGCAGTGCAGTTCAAGCTGGTCGACATGTATGCCAAGCTGGAGCAGGCCAGGTTGGCAACCTACCACGCCGCCGCGCTGGCCGACGCCGGCAAACCCATCACGACGGAGGCGGCGCTGGCCAAGATCGTGGCCGCCGACGGTTGCCACGAGGTTTGCCAGATGGCCATGGATATTTTCGGCGGTTACGGGCTGATGAAGGAATATCCGGTGCAACGCTACTTGCGCGATTCCTATTTTCCGAGGATCGGCGGCGGCACCGGCGACATCATGCGGCTGGTGGTGGCGCGGCAGTTGAATCTCTAAGGGATCTCCAGGCGAGGGATTCGGCTGAAACATACACCCTTGTCTGGATGTGCGGCGGCTCTGGAGGCCCATGGGCCGCCGCCGCATGCGGGGCCCTGAAACAAGAAATGTCCGTTCGTTTGCCGAGGCATTCCACCGCGCCGGATGTCGCGGGTTCTCCTGCTGGATAGCGCGCCGGACCGAGAGTGGCGCAAGGGAAGGGCCGCCGGAGGAAGCGGCCGGGGGTATACCCCTATGGTGTGGTCACCAGATGCTGCCATAGGATTGCAAAACATACACATGCGTATGGAAGTTCCGCTGGCCATTCCAGGTATTCCTAGGGAATTCCCACATGTGTTTTCCAGGGGCGCGCAATATACTGCCTGTCCTGCCGCCGCTGGGTTGCGCGCCTCGGGGATCGCGAGCCATCGATGATATTTTTTGGAGACTTCTCAACATGAAATTCCACTTTCGTGCCTTGATCTGCGCAGCGGCCGTCGCCAGCCTGCCGGGCCTTTCCAGCGCCGAAGTCCGGGTCGGCGTCACCGTCGGCACCACCGGCCCGGCGGCCTCGCTGGGCATTCCGTATCGCAATGCCTTCGACATCCTGCCCGACACCCTGGGCGGCGAGCCGGTGCGCTACATCATCCTCGACGACGCCTCCGATCCCACTAACGCTACGCGCAACGCCCGCCGCCTGATCGAGGAAGACAATGTCGACATCCTCCTGGCCTCGGGCACCACGCCCAGCTCCACCGCGGTATCCGAAGTGGCGGGGCAGTTCAAAGTGCCGCAGATCGCGCTCTCGCCGGTGGCGCCAGCTGCGATCCAGGGCAATCCCTGGACCTTCACCGTGGCCCAGCCCGTGTCGGTCATGATGGGCGCCGTGGTCGACCACATCAAGAAGAACGGCGGCAATACCATCGGCTACATCGGCTTCGCGGATTCCTGGGGCGATCTCGTGCTCAGCGGCACCACCGCCAATACCGACAAGAACGATATGAAGGTCGTGGCCAACGAGCGTTACGGCCGCGTCGATACCAGCGTGGCGGGCCAGGTGCTCAAGCTGATGAGCGCCCGTCCCGATGCGGTAGTGGTGGGCGGCTCGGGCACGCCGGGCGCGCTGCCTCACGTCGCCCTGCGCGATCGCGGCTACCAGGGCCCCATTTATCACAACCACGGCGTGATCAACCGCGACTTCCTGCGCGTGGGCGGCAAGGCCCTCGAAGGCGGTTTTGCGCCTACCGGGCCGGTGATGGTGGCCGAGCAGCTGCCCGACGACAACCCCATCAAGCCGGTGGCGCTCAAGTTCTCCGACGCCTATGAAGCCAAGTTCGGCGAAGGCAGCCGCAATGCCTTCTCCGCCTACACCTACGACGCCTATCTGCTGGCCGACGCCGCGGTGGCCGAGGCCAAGAAAAAAGCCAAGCCCGGTACGCCCGAGTTCCGCGCCGCCGTACGCGACGCCCTCGAAAACACCAAAGAGCTGGTGGGCACCCATGGCGTCTACAACATGAGCCCGACCGATCACATCGGCGTCGACCAGCGTGCCGCCGTGCTGGTGCGCATCACCGACGGCAATTGGGAACTGGTCAAGTAATCCGTCTCGTGCCGCGCGGACGCCGCCGGGTATCCGCGGAGGGAGCAGGGCATCGGGGCCGTCGAAGATTCGGCGGCGAGCAGTCCCGATGCCCTTTTTCGTATGCGGTGCCAGGCTTGTGCCCGGTGCGGGAAAACGCTAGTGTCGGCGCCAGCTCAAGATCGTTGATACTGATACGTAACTACTCGTCTATCGACGTTAACAATAGTCCTGAGGCAGGAGCATGGATTCGACCATTGCCTTGATTTTGATACAGGATGGCATCGTCAACGGTGCCATCTACGCGCTGCTCAGCATGGCCATCGTGCTGGTGTTCGCGGTCACCCGCGTGATCTTCATCCCCCAGGGCGAGTTCGTCGCATTCGGCGCGCTCACGCTCGCCATGCTCGTCAATGGGCAGGTGCCGGGCACCGTGTGGCTGCTGCCCATCTTCGGCGCCGCCGTGCTGCTGATGGAGCTTTATACCGCCGTCCGTACTGGCCGCTACGTGGGCTTGCCCAAGGTCATTGCCACTTGCGTGATCTACCCCTGGCTGGCTTTCTGGGGCGTGCAGCAAGTGGCGGCTTCCGACCTGCCGCTGGTGGTCGATATTCTCATCACGCTGGCCCTGGTGGTGCCGCTGGGCCCCATGCTGTACCGCGTGGCCTATCAGCCGCTGGCCGAAGCCTCCGTGCTGGTCCTGCTCATTGTCTCGGTGGCGGTGCACTTCGCGCTCCAGGGGTCGGCGCTGGTGTTCTTCGGCGCCGAAGGCTGGCGCACGCCGGCGTTCATCAGCGGCGGCATCGATCTCGGCTTTACCCGGATTTCCGCGCAGAGCATATTCGTGGTGGCCACGGCGCTGGTACTGATCATCGCGCTCTATCTGTTCTTCGAGCGCACGCTCTATGGCCGCGCGCTGCGCGCCACCGCCGTCAACCGGCGTGGCGCCCGCCTGATGGGCATCAGTACCAATATGTCCGGCGGGATCACCTTCACCCTGGCCGCCTTCATTGGCGCGCTCTCGGGCATCCTGATCGCGCCCGTTACCACTATCTACTACGACACCGGTTTCCTCATCGGCCTCAAGGGCTTCGTCGGCGCCATCTTCGGCGGCCTGGTCAGCTATCCGCTGGCGCTGGTGGGCTCGCTGGCAGTGGGCCTGCTCGAGTCGTTCAGCTCTTTCTGGGCCAGTGCCTACAAAGAGGTGATCGTTTTCACCCTGATCCTGCCGGTCCTGGTGTGGCGTTCGCTCACCAGCAAGCACGTCGAAGATGAGTAAACGATCGTCCCGCCGAATCCTGATGCGCCTATTCCCATGAAGAATTCATTGTCCCGCATCCCGCTCGTGGTGTTCATCGTCATACTGCTGGCGCTGCCGCAGTTGGCGATCACCCCCGAGTTCTGGATCACACAGCTCAACTATATCGGCCTGGCAACCTTGGTGGTGCTCGGCCTGGTCCTGCTCACCGGCGTGGGGGGGCTCACCTCGTTCGGCCAGGCGGCATTCGTCGGCATCGGGGCCTACACCACCGCCTACTTCACCACCCAGATGGGCTGGTCGCCGTGGTTCACCCTGCTGCTGGGCCTGGGCTTCACCGCGATCCTCTCCTACATCCTGGGGGCGATCTCCTTGCGCCTGTCGGGCCATTTCCTGCCGCTCGGCACCATCGCCTGGGGGCTCAGCCTGTACTACCTGTTCGGCAACCTCGAGGTGCTGGGTAAATACGACGGCATCTCGGGCATCGAGCCGCTGCAGGTCTTCGGCATCTCGCTGGCGGCGGGCCGCAATATGTACTACCTGATCTGGCTGTTCGTGCTGCTGGCGATCTGGTCCCTCGTCAACCTGTTGGCATCGCGCCCGGGCCGCGCCATCCGTTCGCTCAAAGACGGCGCCGCCATGGCCGAGTCGTTCGGCATCAACACCGCCGCGTACAAAATCATCATCTTCATGTACGCGGCCCTGCTGGCCAGCATCTCGGGCTGGCTGTACGCCCATATGCAGCGCGCCGTCAGCCCTAGTCCCTTTGGTCTGAACGCCGGTATCGAGGCGCTGTTCATGGCCGTCGTCGGCGGCGCCGCCTCGGTGTGGGGAGCGCTGGTGGGTTCGGCGGTGGTGCTGATCATCAAAGACCAGCTCCAGAACTGGCTGCCGCGCCTGCTCGACACCAACGCCAACTTCGAGATGATCGTGTTCGGCGTGTTGCTGGTGATCGTGCTGCAATACGCCCGCGACGGTATCTGGTCTTACGTGGTGGCGCCTTTTCAGCGCCGCCGTGATAGCCGTGCCGAGCGCCTGGCGCCCCCGCCCGAGGCACCACTGCTGCCGCAGCGGCCGCGTCCGGTGTCGGGCCAAATGGTGCTGGAGGTCGACGCCATCCGCAAGGAGTTCGGCGGCCTGGTGGCGGTAAACGACATCAGCTTCAAGCTCAGCGCCGGCGAGATCGTTGGTCTGATCGGTCCCAACGGCGCGGGCAAGAGCACTACCTTCAACCTGATTACCGGGGTTCTGCCGCTCACCCGGGGCAAGGTCGAGTTCCTGGGCCAGCGGCTCGATACCCTGCTGGCGCGCGACATCGCCCGCCTGGGCGTGGGCCGTACCTTCCAGCATGTGCAGCTGCTGCCCACCATGAGCGTGCTCGAGAACGTTGCCCTGGGTGCGCACCTGCGCAGCGACGTCAGCGTGCTGGCCGGCACCCTGCACACCGATCGCAGCCGCGAGGCGCAGCTGCTGCATGAGGCGGCGCGCCAGCTCGAGCGGGTGGGCCTGGGCGACTATCTCTACGAGCAAGCCGGCAACCTGGCGCTGGGCCAGCAGCGTATCGTCGAGATCGCGCGCGCGCTGGCGGCCGACCCGGTGCTGCTCCTGCTCGACGAACCCGCGGCCGGCCTGCGCTTCCGCGAAAAACAGGCGCTGAGCCAGGTGCTCAAACAGCTGCGTGAAGAAGGCATGAGCATCCTGCTGGTGGAGCACGATATGGAATTCGTCATGGAGCTGACCAATCACCTGGTGGTCATGGACTTCGGCACCAAGCTTGCCGAAGGCCCGCCCGCCGAGATCCAGACCAACCCCGCCGTACTCGAGGCCTACCTCGGCGGCGTCGACGAAGAGGCCGCCCATGCGTGATTCGATCCTGTCCGTGCGAGGCCTGTCGGCCCGCTACGGTAAAGTCACGGCGCTGGGCGATGCCGCCATCGAAGTCGGCGCCGGCCAGATCGTCACCGTGATCGGCGCCAACGGCGCCGGCAAATCCACCATGCTCAACGCCATCATGGGCTCGCTGCCCTTGTCGGGTTCTGCGCACGGCGAGATCGTCTACGCCGGCGAGCGCATCGAAACCTGGGGCGCCGAACGCCGCGTGGCGGCCGGCATGTCGCTGGTGCCCGAGCGGCGCGAGCTGTTCGCCAGCATGACCGTGGAAGACAATCTGTTGCTTGGCGGCTTCCGGCGCTATCGCGCTCGCGAGCGCAACTGGAAAGACGAGATGGAAAATGTCTTCCGCCTCTTTCCGCGCCTTAAAGAGCGGCGCCGCCAGGAGGCCGGCACGCTATCCGGCGGCGAGCGCCAGATGCTGGCACTGGGCCGCGCGCTGATGGCCAAGCCGCGCCTGCTGATGCTCGATGAGCCCAGCCTGGGCCTGGCGCCCCTGATCGTGCGCGAGATCTTCCACATCATTTCGGGCCTGCGCGAAACCGGGGTGGCCACCTTGCTGGTGGAGCAAAACGCCCGGGCGGCGCTGCAGGTCGCCGATTACGGCTATGTGCTCGAAACCGGGGCGGTGGCCCTGTCGGGGCCGGCTCACGAGCTGGCCGGCAATCCCCGGGTGATCGAAAGCTATCTGGGCCTGGGCAAGCGCGATCGCGCGGCGTGATCCTCGGCCGGCGCGCCCATCTTGCCTCCGCGGGCGGGCAGGGGGTGGCGCTGGCGCGGGCTTCCTGTCAAAATCTTCGGGCTGGGCCGCGGCATGCCTTGGCTGCCGGCGGCCTCGAACCAACTTCTTGCATGCCGTTTTGGAGTCGCCGTGCCGTTTCAGCAGAATTCCCGCCTTGCGTCCCGCCGCACGGGCCTGAAGGTTTCCGGTACGGTCATCGTTATGTTGGGTGTTTTGGCGGGGGGCGTGTCGCATGCCGCCGAATGGGGCCGGGCCCGGATCTTGTCCGGAGTCGGCCAGCCGCTCAGCGTCGAGATCCCGGTGCGCGAGCTGCCGGCCGGTCTGGCGCCGGGCGGCATCACCGCCACCGTCGAGGCCGGCCACGCCACCAATGCCGGCCTGGCCGATCGCCAGGCCATGCCGGTCTCGGCCACGCTGCTGCCGCGGGCCGATGGCGGCGCAGGCGCCATTCTCGTCCTCACCTCGGCCCAGCCCGTGCCGCGAGGCGTAGTCGATCTCGCCTTGCAGCTCGATTTACCCTCGGGGCCCGAAAGCCGCCGTATCGTGCTGCTGCTGGCGCCGGCCAAGGCCGCAAGCCTTACCCCGGTTCGCCTTGCGGCCACCGGGCCGGCGGAGTCCGTCCTGGTCGCCCGTGGCGACACGCTGGGCGCCATCGCGGCGCGGCTGCGGCGCCAGGCGGGCGCCGATAGCGGCTCGCTCGAACAATGGCTGGTCGCCCTGTTCCAGGCCAATCCCGCCGCCTTCATCCAGGGCAACCTGCATCTGGTGCGCGCCGGCGCCACCCTGGCCGTTCCTTCGGCCGATGCCGTGCGCGCCATCGATCCCGGCGCGGCGCGCCGCCTGGTGGCGGCCCATCTGCGCGACTTCGCGGCCCTGCGGGGCAAGGCGGCCCGCCAGGCGCCCATGGTGGCGGCGTCGACGCCGGCCGCCGACCTCGCCGCCAGCCAGGGCGCGGTGGCCGCGCCCGCCCCGGTGCCGGTTCCGGCGCAAAACCGCGACACCTTGCGGCTTTCCAGCCTGCTGCCGGGCAACGGTACGGCCCATGCCGCCACCCGCGATTCCCAGGCCGTCATCGATCAATTGCGCGACGAACGCGCCGCCACCCAAAAAGCCCTGGACGAAGCCCGCAGCCGGGTGGGCGAACTGGAAAGCACCGTTCGGGAGATGGAACAGCTGCTCAGTTTGCAGAACGAAGCTCTGGCCCGCTTGCAGCAACAACGGACATCGTCAACGGAATCCGGGGCCGCCACCGCGGCCTCGGGCACGGGCGGCGCCAACGGCAATACGCCGTCCGCCGCAGCCGGTGGCGCCGGCCGCATGGCCAATGGCGCGGTGGCAGTCCAGGAGACTCCCCGTGATGCCGGTGCCATGCCGACCACGCCTGGCGCGAGCCCGGCGAGCTCCGCGGGCCGTGCCGGCGGTGCCGCGGCCAACGACGCCGCCGATAGCCGCAACGACGTGGCGGTGTCGCCGGCGGGAGGCAGCGGCCAGGGCGGGGCTGCCGCAACGGCAACCGCTGTTGCGGTTGCTGGCGGCAGAACCTCCGGCGCCACCGACGCCGCGACGGCCACTGGCACACCGCCGGTGGCCGCTGCCTCCAGCGCCTCCGCCAACACCAACGCCACAGCCGGCTCGGCCAGCGTAGCCGACCGCTCCGTCACTCCGGCCGGTGGTGGCGTGGCGTCGCCCGAAGCGGGCACCTCCGTCCTGCCAGGCGGGGGGGCGTCGGTGCCCATGAGGTCCACCCCGGCTCAGGGCCGGATCGGCGAGGCGAGGCCCACGGGGGCTGAGGCCGCCGCTGCAGGCGACCCCGGCGCGGCGGCAATCGCCAACCAGGCCGAGGCCGGTGCCAGCTCGGCCGCCACGGCCGAAGTGGCGCGCGCCATGGCCGCCAGCACGCCGGGCGCGGCATCGGACGCCGCTGCCGACGCCGCTTCTGTGCCCCGAGCGAGCGACGCCACGGCCGCCGTGGCGCCCACGGGCGCGGGCAATGGCCAGGCGGGAAACCTGGGCACCGGGGCGCCGGCCGCCAGTCTGCCCGATGCCAGTGATGCCAGTGATGCCAGTGATGCCCGCGGGAGTTTGCCCGCCCTGGCGGGAGCGCCCGCGGCCCGGCCCCAGGATACGGCCTCCGGCCAGTCGCCCACGGCGGCGCCGGGCGGGGCGGACGGCGCCGGCGGTTCAAGCGCCGCGGCCGCCGATCCGTCGGACGCGGCCCAGGGCTCTGTCACCGGTCTCGCCTCGGTCCGGGATTCTGCCGTGTCTGCCGGTTCTGCTGCGGCCCAGGATTCAGCGGCTCCTGCCGATTCTGCTACGGCCCAGAGTTCCGGCACCGGCACCGGTCCCGCCACGGCCGCGGGCGCCGCCACCAATGCCAACGGGGCACGCAATGGCAGCGCGGCAAGCGCCACCCCTCCGGCTGTCTCGCCACCCGCCGCACCGTCGCCCGGCTCCCCCGAGGCCGAGTCCGACTCCTTCACCGCCTGGGGTCTGGGCGCTCTTATCGTGTTCGCGCTCGCGGTGGTAGCCTACCTCTTGCGCCGCAAGCCCGAATCCGTGGTGCTCGACGACAGCGCCGATACCGATGTCGCGCCCCTCTCGCCGCCGCCTCCGCTCAAGGTGGATTTCGACCTCGATCTCGATTCGCCGCCCTCCGACGGCCAGAAGCCCACGGGCGATGCGTCATCGGGGCCGGCCCAGGGCGCGGCGCGCGGCGACGATGCTTCACCGCCACGCCAATCGTGATCTGTCTCGAAATCGCCGAACACGGGCCGCCGGCCGATCCAGGGTGCCGTGAGGCGCCCGGCGACACCGGCGCGCGTTGGCGGGCGGGGCCGGCGTCCCGCTCGCCGGGGAGTCGCGGGGGCCACGGCCGCCGGCGCCGGCCACGGCTCGAAGGAGGGCGCTGATGCCGCGCATGACCCTGGGCCTGGCCTACGACGGCAGACCCTGGCGGGGGTGGCAGACGCAGCCCGGCGGCCAGACCGTCCAGGACACCCTGGAAGCCGCTTTACGCGCCTTTATCGGCCAGGCCGTGCCCACGATCTGCGCCGGCCGTACCGATACCGGCGTGCATGCCGCCTTGCAAGTGGTCCATCTCGACTCGCCCGTTGATCGCGCCGAGCGCGCCTGGGTGCGCGGTCTCAATGCGAACCTGCCCGCATCGGTGGCGGTGCGCTGGGCCCGGCCGGTGCCGGAATCGTTCCATGCCCGGTTTTCGGCCACCGGCCGCCATTATGTGTATCGCTTGCTGGTCGATCCCGTCCGCTCGCCGCTATGGGCGGGCCGGGCGGGCTGGTGCTTTCGTCCGCTCGAGGTGGAGGCCATGCGCGAGGCCGCCGCCGCCGTGGTGGGAACGCACGACTTCACCAGCTTTCGATCTTCGCAATGCCAGGCGGCCTCGCCGGTGCGCACGGTGCACAGCCTGGACATCCGCGAGCACGGGCGCTTCCTGCTGTTCTCGCTGCATGCCAATGCCTTCCTGCATCATATGGTGCGCAACCTGGTGGGCAGCCTGGTCTATGTGGGCCTCGGCCGCCAGCCGGTGGCCTGGATGGCGGAGCTGCTGGCGGCCCGCAATCGCTCGCTGGGCGCGCCCACCTATGCGCCCGATGGCCTTTACCTCACTGGCGTGGACTACCCGGGCTTCGATCTGCCCGAGTCGGATAACAGCCGCGAGATACTCGACTCGGTGTGACGCCGACCACCGGTCGCGCGCTGGCCGGCGGCTTGGCCGCGCTCGGCGCGCGAGCCCGAGGAGCCTAACCGACGAGCCAGGGCATGATGTCGTGCTGGCCGGTGGTTTTCAGGGCGAAGTCGTCGGCGTCGTCGCGGACGTCGAGCACGATCACATTGTGTTCGCCAGCCCCGAGATGGACGCTTTCGGCGGCGCCCGTGGCCATGTCCCAGAGCGTGAGATTGTCGTCCAGTCCGCTGGCGTCGATGACGCTGAACTTGCCGTCGGCCAGTTCCAGCCAGGTGTCGTTCTCGTCATCCCAGCCCCAGCGGTTGTCGTAGTCGGCATCGCCGCCGGGGCCGCCTGTACAATTTGGCGGTTTGGCCGTCCGGGCTTGTCATCATGCAGCGCACCCGTATCAAGATCTGTGGTTTTACCCGCGAGGCCGACCTCGACGCCGCCGTGGCGCTGGGGGTGGATGCCGTGGGCCTGGTGTTCTATCCGCGCAGCAAACGCTGCCTGAGCCTCGAACAGGCCGCGGCCCTGCGCCGCCGGCTGCCGCCTTTCGTCTCGGCGGTGGCGCTCACCGTCAATGCGCCCGCCGACGATCTCGAGCGCATCATCGAAACCGTGCGACCGGATCTCTTGCAGTTCCATGGCGACGAGTCGCCAGAGCACTGCCTGCGCTTCGGCCTGCCTTATCTGCGGGCGTTCCGGGTGGGCGCCCCCGGCCTCGGGTCCCCCGAGGCTTTGCTAGAATCATGTCAGCGCCACATGGCGGCGGCGGGCTGGCTGTTCGATAGCCATTCCGCCGGCTATGGCGGCAGCGGCAGGAGCTTCGATTGGTCATGTCTTTCTCTTCTCGCCCACAGCGAACGCGCGCGTCCGGCCGTTTTGTCTGGTGGGTTGCATGCCGAAAAGGTCTTTCAGGCCATCGCTGAGGTGCGCCCCTACGCGCTCGACGTCAGCAGTGGCGTCGAAACCTCGCCGGGCATCAAGTGTCCGATCAAAATGCAGCAATTCATCCAGCAGGTGCGGCTGGCCGATGCCGCCCCGGAGTGAGCCATGAAACCCTATGATCTACCCGACGCCGCCGGCTACTTTGGCCGGTACGGCGGCAGCTTCGTATCCGAAACCCTGGTGCATGCGCTAGACGAGCTCAAGGCCGCCTACGCCCATTACCAGAACGATCCCGAATTCCTGGCCGAGTTCGCCTACGAACTCAAGCATTTCGTGGGCCGGCCCAGCCCCGTGTACCACGCCAGGCGCTGGTCCGAGCAGCTGGGCGGCGCCCAGATCTGGTTCAAGCGCGAAGACCTCAACCATACCGGCGCGCACAAAGTCAACAACTGCATCGGCCAGGCCCTGCTGGCCCGCCGCATGGGCAAGCCGCGCGTGATCGCCGAAACCGGCGCCGGCCAGCATGGCGTGGCCACCGCTACGGTGGCCGCGCGCTACGGCATGGAGTGCGTGGTGTACATGGGCGCCGAAGACGTGCGCCGCCAGGCCGCCAACGTGTACCGCATGAAGCTGCTGGGCGCTACCGTGGTGCCGGTGGAATCGGGCTCGCGTACGCTCAAGGACGCCCTCAACGAAGCCATGCGCGACTGGGTGACCAATGTCGAGAACACCTTCTACATCATCGGCACGGTAGCCGGGCCGCAGCCCTATCCGGCGATGGTGCGCGACTTTCAAACCGTGATCGGCAAGGAGTGTCTCGAGCAGATGCCCGCCGAAACCGGCCGCCAGCCGGATGCCGTGATCGCCTGCGTGGGCGGCGGCTCCAACGCCATCGGCATCTTCCACCCCTATATTCCGCACCAGAATGTGCAGTTGATCGGCGTCGAGGCCGCCGGCGATGGCCTGGAGACCGGCCGCCACGCCGCCTCGCTCACCGGCGGTTCGCCCGGCGTGCTGCACGGCAACCGTACCTATCTGCTGCAGGACGACGATGGCCAGATCCTGGAAACACATTCGGTATCGGCCGGCCTGGATTATCCCGGCGTCGGCCCCGAGCATGCCTGGCTGAAGGACAGCGGGCGCGCCAGCTACGTTACCGTCACCGACGAGGAGGCCCTGGCCACCTTCCACGCCTGCTGCCGGATCGAAGGCATCATGCCGGCGCTGGAGTCGTCGCATGCCATTGCGCACGCGGTGCGGCTGGCGCCCACGCTACCCGCCGACAAAATCCTGCTGGTCAACCTGTCGGGTCGTGGCGACAAAGACATGCACACCGTGGCCGAACGCGGAGGATTCCAACTATGAACGCGCCATCCTCCCCGGCGGGCGCCTCCCGCCGCCTGCACGACACCCTGCAAGCCTGCCGCGAGCGCGGGCGCACCGCGTTGATCCCGTATCTCATGGCGGGTGATCCGAGCGCCGACGCCACCGTGGCCATCATGCACGCCGCGGTGGCGGCGGGCGCGGATGTCATCGAACTGGGGGTGCCGTTTTCCGACCCGATGGCCGATGGCACGGTGATCCAGCAGGCGGCCGAGCGCGCGCTCGCACAGCGCGTCAGCCTGCGCCGTGTGCTGGAAGTCGTGGCCGATTTCCGCCGCGACGACGCCGCCACGCCCGTGGTGCTGATGGGCTATGCCAATCCGGTGGAACGCATGGGCGCCGCCGAGTTCGCCAGGGCCGCCGGCGAGGCTGGCGTCGACGGCGTGTTGATCGTGGACTACCCGCCCCACGAAGCGGGCGAGTTCAGCGCCTATCTGGCCGAGCAAGGCATCGACCCGATCTTCCTGATTGCGCCCACCACCACGTCCGAGCGTATCCGGCAGCTTGCCCGGCTCGCACGGGGCTATGTGTATTATGTGTCGCTCAAGGGCGTCACGGGCGCCGGCCACCTCGACACCGCAGACGTCGCCCGCAAGGTCGCCGAGATCCGTCGCCACATCGCCGTGCCGGTGGGCGTGGGCTTCGGCATCCGCGACGCCGCCAGCGCCTGCGCGATCGCCGAGGTGGCCGATGCGGTGGTCATCGGCTCGCGCCTGGTGCAGGAAATCCAGCTGGCCGCCACCCATGCCGCGGAACCCTCGGCGGTGGCGGGCGACTCGGCGCGCGCCGCCGGCGCTTGGCTGGGCTTGATCCGCCAGGCGCTCGACGCGCGTCACGGCTAAGCGCCGGAGCCGGCCATGGCGGCGCCCAGCGAATTCGTGCGCTACCAGTGCGATCGCCTGCAATTCCTCGGTGCCGTCGAGCCGCGCCGCATGTTCAGCGGCCATGGGCTGTTTCTCGATGGCCGGATGTTCGCCCTGGTGATCGACGACGAACTGTATCTGAAAGCGGACGCGGGGAATCGCCCAGTCTTCGAGACGCGCGGTATGCGTGTTTTCAGCTATTCGCGTCGCGGCAAAATAGTGGAGCTCGGCTACTACGCGCTGGATGCGGAGGCCCAGGAAGACGAGGGATTGTTGCTCGATCTCGCGCGGCTGGCGCTGGAGGCGGCGTGGCGCGCCCCCAGGCCACCCGCCCGCCGCCGGCGATCATCCGAAACCCCGCTTCAGGGGGCCGCCAGAAACCGCTCGGCCAGGTGAACCCAGTACGCCGAGCCGATGGCGATGTTGCGATCATTGAAGTCGTAACCGGGATTGTGCACCGCGCATGACCCGGCGCCGTCGCCATTGCCGATGATCAGATAGCAGCCGGGCACCTTTTCCAGCATGAAGGCGAAGTCCTCGCTGGCGGAGATGGCGGGGCCCTGGCGGACAACCTGCTCGGCGCCGACGAGGCCGATGCCCACCTCGCGGGCGAACTCGGTTTCCGCCGCGGTGTTGACGAGCACCGGATAACCTCGGCGGAAGTCGATCTCGGCCCGCACACCGTAGCTCTCGGCCTGGGCCGCGACCAGCGCCTTCAGGCGCCGTTCGAGCAGTTCGCGCGTCTCGCGGGTCAGGGCGCGGATCGTCAGTTCCAGGACGGCCGTCTGGGGAATCACATTGTTGGCATGGCCGGCATGGATGGCGCCGACGGTGATCAGCGCCATCTCCATGGGGTTGGCGTTGCGCGACACGATGGTCTGCAAGGCCATCACGATGCTCGAAGCCGCCACGATGGGATCGACGGTCAGGTGAGGCTCGGCGCCATGGCCGCCCACGCCGTGCAGGGTAATCGTCGCGTAGTCGGACGAGGCCATCATCGCCCCTTCGCGAAACACCAGCCGGCCCTGCGGCACGCCGGGACCGTTATGCATGGCGAAGACCGCGTCGCAGGGAAACCGGTCGAACAGACCTTCCTCCATCATGCGCCGCGCGCCGCCGCCGCCTTCTTCGGCGGGTTGGAAAATGAGGTTGAGCGTGCCCGAGAACTCGCCGTGGTGTGCCAGGTGGCGGGCGGCGGCCAGCAGCATGGCCGTGTGGCCGTCGTGGCCGCAGGCGTGCATCACGCCATCGCGGCGGCTGGCATATGGCAGGCCGGTCGCTTCGGTGATCGGCAGGGCGTCCATGTCGGCGCGCAGACCCAATCGCTTGCCGCCGCTGCCACGGCGCAGTTGCGCGACCACGCCGGTGACTCCCAGGCCGCGCTCGACGCGATAGCCCCAGGTCTGCAGGTACTCGGCCACCAGCTCGCTGGTCTGGTACTCCTCGTAGGCGAGTTCGGGATATTGATGAATGCGGTGGCGGATCGCGATGAAGTCATCGGCTTGGGCTTGCATCTGGCGCAGATGCCGCTCGGCGGTTCGAGGCATGTCGAATCTCATGTTGGAAAAAGGTCAGGGGCGTCGCGCCATGTGGGCGGACAGCTTGCGCCACGGCAGATCGGCCGGGTCGGCGGCCATGGGGCCGGCGGCCTTGGCGACCAGGATGGCTTCGGCGATCGGGGCAAAGTCGGCCCGGAAATGTACCGAGCTTTTGTTGACCAGCAGCTTCATGCGTTCGGGCTCGATGCCCACGTGGCGATACAGCTCGCGATCGAGCATCTGCGGCTTGGCGCTGGCCACGGCGATCAGCACGCCTTCCAGCTCCAGGCAGGCGCATGGCCCCAGCTCGACGCTGGGCGCCATCGTCATCGGGCCTTTCAGCGCCACGTGCCCGTCGCCGAGCGCGCGCACGGTGTAGCGGCCCCACACGGGCGGGTCGCTGCGCTGCCCGCTGAAGGTGGGCACCGCCGTGCCGACCGCCAGCGTAAGCTGGGCACCGACGCCCGCCGCATGCGCGGCCGCCGCCGCCGCGGGATCGTACAGCATGCCGAGCGCAATCCCGCTGGGAAAGCGCCGGCCGGCGCCTTCCGCGAGCAGCGCGTGCAGCATGCCGGTGGTGTTGCCGTCGGCGCCGGCGCCAGGGTTGTCTTGCGTATCGGCGATCACGACCGGCCTCTGTGCGCTGGCCGCGATATCGAGCGCGGTGGCGACCGCCGTGCGCGGTTCGAGGATATCGAGCCGCCACTGCGAGCGGGGCTGGTCGACGCGGGAATGCAGTTGCCGCACCGCCGCGGGCGCCTCATCGCCGTAGGCCCAGATCACCGGCCCGCACTCTTCGATATCGGCGGCGGGGAATCCGGGGGCGAAGCTGGCGACGACATCATGCGCGGCGTCGAGGGCGCCGAGCGCGCCAAAGATCGATGCCGTCGGCTCGATCATCGTGGTCTGCACATTCAGCGGCAACAGGAATGACAGCCGCGCCGCGTGCAGCGGTTCGCGCTCGCCGCGCGCCAGGCGCCGCTGCAACAGCACCGCCGCGCGGCGGCCGGTGTCGGCCATGTCGGTATGGGGATAGGTGCGGTAGGCGACCAGCGCGTCGGCCGCGTCGAACATGCGCTGCGTGACGTTGGCGTGCATGTCCAGACTCGCGATGATGGGCCGCGCGGGACCGACCATCGCGCGCACGCGTGCCAGCAGCTCGCCTTCGGCGTCGTCGACGTGTTCGGCGACGGCGGCGCCGTGCAGGTCGAGGTAGACCGCGTCCAGCCCTTGTTCGAGCGCCTGGCCGACGTCGTCGAGGATCACGCCGGCCAGGCGCTCGAAGGCATCGCGCGTAACATGCGCCGACGGCGTGGCGCCGGCCCAGCACGAAGGCAGGAGCGACCAGCCGCGCTCTCGTGCGCCGGCCATGAAGCCGGCGATCGCGATGTTGCCGTGCCGCAGGCGTTCGACCATGGCGGCGCCCCGCACGAAAGCGGGAAACGTATCGCCACGCTGAAAGGCGGCCCAGTCGGCGCGGCTGGGAGCAAAGGTATTGGTCTCGTGTTGAAAGCCGCCGATGAGGATGCGCATCGTCATGCCAGTATGGGTTGAGGAGCGGCCGGCTCGCGGCTTCCGAAGGCGAATCCTCGCCCCGGCGCGGCGGCCAGCAGGGTCTTGGTGTAAAGATGCTGCGGCGCAAAGAACACGTCGTTGATCCTGCCCTGTTCGACGATGCGCCCCTGCTGCATCACGATGACGCGATCGCAGATCTGGCTGGCCACGCGCAGGTCGTGGGTGATGAACAGGATGCCGATCCGCAGGCGTTGCTGGATGTCGTTGAGCAGATCCAGGATCTGCGCCTGTACCGACACGTCCAGCGCCGATACCGCTTCGTCGGCGATCAATACCTTCGGCTCGCAGGCCAGCGCCCGGGCAATGGAGATGCGCTGGCGCTGCCCTCCTGAGAACTGGTTCGGATAGCGATGCAGCGCGGAGGGTTGCATGCGCACGAGGCGCATCAGCTCCTCGGCGCGCCGCCAGGCCTGTTCGCGCGGCACGCCGAAGTTCAGCGGCCCTTCGATGATGGAGGCGCCGACGGTCTGGCGAGGGTTCAGCGACCGGTATGGATCCTGGAACACCACCTGTACCTGGCGCCGGAATGGCGACAGCGTCCGGCCCCGCGCCTTGGCCACCGATTGGCCGCCCGCGAGGATGTCGCCGCTGCTGGGTTCGATCAGCCGCGCGATGCAGCGCGCCACGGTGGACTTGCCCGAGCCGGATTCGCCCACGATGCCGACCGTTTCGCCGGGATGCACCGAGAGGGAAATATCCGTCGCCGCCTGCACCGTGCGCCGCCGGCCCGGCCAGGAGCCGGTCGCGTAGGTCTTGCTCAGCGCCCGGGCGTCGAGCAGCGCCGGGCCGTCGGGCAGTGGCGGACGCGAGCGGCCGCCGAGCTCGGGTACGGCGGCGAGCAGCATGCGGGTGTAGTCTTGGCGCGGCGCCTGCAGCACGTCGAGCTTGTTGCCTTGCTCGACCATGCGGCCGAGTTGCATGACCACCACGCGATCGGCAATCTCCGCCACGACGCCGAAATCATGGGTAATGAACAGCACGGCGGTGCCGTTCTCGCGCTGCAGCTCGGTGATGAGCTTCAGGATTTCGGCCTGGGTCGTCACGTCGAGCGCGGTGGTGGGCTCGTCGCAGATCAGGAGGGCAGGCTTCAGGATGAGCGCGATGGCGATCACGATGCGCTGCCGCTGCCCGCCCGACAACTGATGGGGATACGAGGCATAAATGCGCTCGGGTTCCGGCAGCCGCACGCGGGCGAAGATGCGCAGCACCTCGCGCCGGCGCTCGGCGGCCGACAGCCGGGTGTGCTCGCGCAGGATCTCGTCCACCTGGTCGCCGCAGCGCTGTACCGGATTCAGGGCGGTCATGGGTTCCTGGAATACCATCGCCATCGCCGGGCCGCGCAGGCGCCGCAACTGCGTCAAGGTGAGCGGCAGAAGCTCGCGGCCATTCAGCGTGATGCCGCCCTCGATCGCCTTCAAGCCGGCCGGCAGCAGCCCCATCACCGCCTGCGCGATCACCGACTTGCCCGAGCCCGATTCACCGAGCAGGCAAACGGTCTGTCCGGCGGCCACCTCGAAGTCGATATGCTCGACCGCCAGCGGCCGGTCGGCGCCGGCCGGCAGGGTGATGCTCAGCTTGCGTACGGCTAGTACCGGCTCCGTGGCAGCCCTGGGAAGGGCGGGGCTTGCGCTTTGGCTCGTGGTCATAGTTTCAGCCTCCACGCTTGTTGAACTTCGGGTCCAGCGTGTCGCGCAGGCCGTCGCCGAGCAGATTCACGGCCAGCACCGTGAACGAGAGTAAAAGACCCGGGAACAGCACGCTCTGGGGATATTGCGTGAACTGCGTGCGGCCTTCGGCCATGATATTGCCCCAGGTCGGAATCTCGGGCGGCATGCCCACGCCGAGGAAAGAAAGGATGGCCTCGACCAGGATGGCGGCGGCGCAGACATAGGTGCCCTGGATGATGAGCGGCGCGATGGCGTTGGGCAGGATGTGGCGCGTCAGCACCTTCCAGGCCGGTGTGTCGAGCGCGACCGCCGCTTCGACGTAGGGTTCTTCGCGGATGGTCAGCACCACCGAGCGCACCAGCCGGGCGACGCGCGGGATCTCGGGCACGGCGATGGCGATGACGATGGTGGCGAGGCTGGGCTGCCAGACTGCGATCAGCGTGATGGCGAACAAGATGCCGGGAATCGCCATCACGCCATCCATGATGCGCATGATCACCCCATCCAGGCGGCGAAAGTAGCCAGCGGCCAGGCCAAGCAGAATGCCGATGGCCAGTGCGAGCAGCGCCACGCCCGCGCCCACCGCGAGCGAGACGCGCGCGCCGTAGAGCATGCGGCTCCAGAGGTCGCGCCCCAGACTGTCGCTGCCCAGGGCAAACCAGTGCTGGAAGGTGTCGCCGCCCAGGGTCATGAATTCGGCGCTCGTGCCGGGCGGCAGGTTGGCGCTGGCGGGGTCGATCAGGGTCGGATCGATGGTGCCCAGCCAGGGCGCCGCCGCGGCGCCGGCAACGAGCAAGGCCAGCACGCAGGCGCCAAAGCGCACGGCGCCGTTGCGCCACAAGCGCCGCGCCGTCGAAACGCCGCGGGGCGCCGTGGTGGCGGGCGATTCGATATTTGGCGTGAAGGATTCCGGCCTCCCGGCCGGAGCTCCTCCGCCACCCTTCAGGGGAGCCTTCGGCTCCAGGGAACGACTGCCTCGCTTGACCCCGCCCTGAAGGACGGGGCTTGCGCTTTGGCTCGTGGTCAGGCCGGACAAGGGTTCGCTCATGGTGCGGGTCGCTGTCATCTTGAAGCGGTCATGAAAAAGGAGGCTGGCGCTCGGGCCGTGGCTCAGTACCGGATGCGGGGATCGAACAGCACGTAGCTGGCATCGACCAGAAAGTTGATCAGCACATAGATGATCGAGAAGAAGAGCGTGATGCCCTGGATCAGGGGGTAGTCCCGCGAGAGCACGGCATCGATCGTGAGTTGTCCGAGCCCCGGGATCGCGAATACCGTCTCGGTCACGACCACGCCGCCGATGAGCAGCGCCACGCCGATGCCGATCACCGTGACGATGGGCACCGCCGCGTTGGAGAGGGCATGGCGCACCAGCACCTGGCGCTCGCTGATGCCTTTGGCGCGCGCCGTGCGGATATAGTCCTCGGTTAGCGCCTCCGCCACCGCCGCCCGTGTCACGCGGGCGATCAGCGCCAGGTAAATGATGGATAGCGTGAGCGCGGGCAAGGCCAGGTGGGTGAGCCACGG
>Ga0172382_10000125_pt1 | contig 126318 bp, 128 predicted proteins | sample Leawel138RmetaG_FD_122245 | JGI IMG/M metagenome (GOLD analysis project Ga0172382, IMG submission 122245) | Leachate microbial communities from a municipal landfill in Southern Ontario, Canada - Leachate well 138R metaG | ecosystem: Engineered > Solid waste > Landfill > Unclassified | place... | reverse complement strand
GGCGGGCTTGGTCCGTTTCACTGCTGCTTGCTGGGCCATGACTTAATCCTTGGTCACTCGGTTCACTTCCGCCAGGCTGGTGACACCCTGTTCCGCCTTCATCAGCGCGGATTGGCGCAAGCTTCTGAATCCTTCACTCTGGGCTACGTCGGAGATCTGAATGGAGTTGCCGTCTTCCATGATGATACGTTGCATGGCCGGCGTGATCTTGACCACCTCGTAAATCCCGACTCGCCCTTTATAACCGTCCTGACAATTTTCGCAACCCACCGGTCCGTAAATCGTTAACCCGCTAGCAATTTTCTCCTCGGTGAAGCCTTCTTCCAGCAATGTCTCGCGGGGCAGGTCGAGTGGTTTCTTGCAATGGGAGCACAAACGGCGGGCCAGGCGCTGGGCGATGATCAGGTTGACCGAGGTGGCGATATTGAACGAGGGCACGCCCATATTGCGCAGGCGGGTGAGTGTCTCCGCCGCGCTGTTGGTGTGCAGGGTCGACATGACCATGTGACCGGTCTGTGCCGCCTTGATGGCGATTTCCGCCGTCTCCAGGTCACGGATCTCACCAACCATGATGATATCTGGATCCTGACGCAGGAACGCCCGCAGCGCCTGGGCAAAGTCCAACCCCTGCTTGGGGTTGACGTTGACCTGGTTGATGCCTTCCAGGTTGATCTCCACCGGGTCTTCGGCGGTGGAGATATTGCGTTCCATGGTATTGAGGATGTTAAGGCCGGTGTACAGCGACACCGTCTTACCCGAGCCGGTCGGCCCGGTTACCAGAATCATGCCCTGGGGTTTATCCAGCGCATCCATGTACATCTTCTTCTGGTCATCCTCGTAGCCCAGGGCATCGATACCCATCTTCGCGCTCTCGGAGTCCAGAATACGCAGCACCACCTTCTCGCCCCACAGGGTAGGCAGGGTGTTGACCCGGAAGTCGATAGCCTTGTTCTTGGAAATCTTCAGCTTGATGCGGCCATCCTGTGGCTTGCGCCGCTCGGCCAGGTCCATCGAGGACATCACCTTCAGGCGGGCGGCGATCTTCACACCCAACTGCACCGGCGGCTTGGCCACCTCATGCAGGATACCATCGGTACGAAAGCGCACCCGATAGGTCTTCTCGTAGGGCTCGAAGTGCAAGTCAGACGAACCTTTCTTCACCGCATCCAGCAGCATCTTGTTGACGAAGCGGACAATGGGTGCGTCTTCGGCATCGTTGCCGGCGTCCTTGCGCTTGTCATCCTCTGTGACGGCTTCGACCTCCAGGCCATCCAAGTCAGCATCGGCCATCTCGCCCAGCCCGCTGCCGGCGCTGTCCAGGTACTTGTCGATGGCGGTGCGCAGCTTGTCATCCTCGACAATCACCGCGTCGGTCATCAAACCGGTATTGAACTGGATATCGCTCAGTGCCTGCTGGTTGGTGGGGTCGGACAGGGCCAGGAACAACCGGTTGCCGCGCTTGTACAACGGCAGCACACAGTGCTGGCGGATCAGCTTCTCGCTGACCAGATTCGGCTCAGGCTGGCTGTCACGGTCCAGCGCCGTCAGATCCAGATAGGGATAGCCAAACTCCTCGGCACAGACCATCGCCAGATCACGGGCCTTGGCCAGCTTGTGCTGCACTAGGTAGGTAATGAAGGGAATCTTGTCCTGACTGGCCTGCCTGCTGGCCTTGCCGGCCACCTGGGCATCCAATAGTTCTTCCTGAACGATCCGCCGGGCCAAGCCGGAGAGGACGGGGGTATCCATAGGTCAATCTCGGTACGGTGTAAGGACTGTGGCGACTATAGTACAGCAAGGCCTTGCTACACAAAGTGGATAGTCATAAAAGGCATGTGGTGAAGGGGCTCAGCTGACAAAAATCGTCACATGCTGACGCCCCAGGGTTGTAGCGCCCCTGCGCTACGACAGCCCGGTCCACGCTACTCCCGTCCTCATCAACTCCCCCACACCCCTGTAGGAGCGCCGCCCCGGCGCGATTACCCACTCCAAAACACTCACCCCGGCGCTCCAAAAACCAACCTGGCACACAAGCTGCACTAGCCCCATCAGCCCAACGGCTATCTCACATACAAATGGAGTTGAGAAATGAAAGCTCAAATGCAGAAAGGTTTTACTCTTATTGAATTGATGATCGTGGTGGCGATCATTGGGATTTTGGCGGCGATTGCTTTGCCGGCTTATCAAGACTACACCGGTCGTGCCCAAGCTTCTGAAGCTTTAACTTTGACCGCGGGAGCGCGAGCGGATGTTGCTGTCCAACTTTCTGAAAATGGTGCCGTTTCAGGTGTTAGTGTTTCAGGGCTGAAGGGGAAGTATGTTAGCGAAGTGACGGTGGATGGCTCCGATGGAACTCTGACAGCGAAATTTGGTTCTGGAGTACATGCTCCTTCTGGTGAAATGACTATCAAGCCGGAAATCAATACTGCGACCAATCAGATTGAAAAATGGGTCTGTGGAGGTTTGGATACAAAGTATCTTCCTTCAGGCTGTCGTTAATTTTTTCTCAGTGTTAAATATGAAGAGCGCCATTAGTGGCGCTCTTTTCTATCAAGGATGAGAATGTACCGGCCCGCAGTTATTTTCGCTTTTTTTTGTCTATGCCTATCATGGCTATTACCTCATCATTATGCCCCCTGGATGACGGCCTTTCAGGATGCGCTGGCAATCACCGCAATACTGATTCTATTCATATCATTTGGGTTTTTGGAAAGATTAAAGTTTCCCTCCATAGTAATTTTTTTTTGTGCGGTGTTACCTTTTCCTCTGATGCAAGCGCTCACTGGGAAGATCTGGTTTTGGGGTGATGCTTGGGTTGTATTTCTCTACCTATTGAGTTTTTGTCTGGCATTTCTAGTCGGATTCAATGGGGACGACAAGCGAGAGCAATCGGACCGGCTGCTTTCCTGGCTATTTGTTTGCATCATTACTGGTGCCTGTCTTTCCCTTATGCTTGCTTCCCGCCAATGGCTACTACAGCCTGCCGGTATATGGGGGATTGAAATAGCCGGAATTAGACCCAGCGCTAATATGGCGCAGCCAAATAACTATGCTAGTTTGCTATGTATGGCGATTTTTGGTGTTCTGTATTTTTTTGAGCGTAAGCTGATAGGTAAGGGAACTACAGTATTGCTGGTGTTGCTCCTGCTGTTTGGTATCGTTTTGGGACAGTCCAAAACTTCTTGGGTAGTATCTTTGTTTTTCCTGGCATTTTTTCTTTATAAATCTAGAGTGACTCCTTTCAGGTTGAGATTTCGGTATTTGGTGCTCGGCATCGGCGTCTACATCGCTTTCATATTTCTGCTGCCTGTTGTGTCTGATGTGCTATTGCTGTCCAGCGCCGACCTGGCAGATAGGGTCAAGTCTATGGCCCGGTGGGATCTGTATCGAATGTTTGTTTCGGCGATTCTTGAAGGTGGCCTTTGGGGATATGGCTGGACCCAAGTTTCCGTGGCGCATGTGATAATGGCGCAGGACTACCCGTTGGGCATGAGAGTGGCACAGAGCCACAACCTGTTGCTGGATCTATTGCTATGGAATGGTCCTGTTATCGGCGGATTTATTATTCTTATATTAGGGGCATGGCTCGCCAGGCTTTGTCATCGGATTACAACTCCCCATGATTTTTTTGGGTTAATGGCATTTTTTTGCTTGCTCATCCACGGGATGCTTGAGTTTCCATTGGAGTATGCTTTTTTTCTGATGCCGGCTGGTTTACTACTTGGTTGTATATCCGGTGGGCTGGATAAACCGGTCGGCGTTGTTCCGCGATGGCTCTGGTTGGTCATGGTCTTTGGGGTATGTGGATTGGGTGGCCGGATTATCTACGAGTATGTTCAGTTGGAAGACGAGTATCGGCAAGTTCGCATGGAGTATGTGCGGGTTATTCCGAAAGAGGATAATAGGGAACTTCCGAGGATCCTGATTCTCAACCAGCTTGAGGCGATGATTAAAGTTTTCAGGATGGAGGAAAATAACGGGCTAACTAATGATGAGCTGGACTTCATAGAGAAAACTACATACCGTTATCCAAATCATTACCTGCTGCACTTCTACGCTATGACCTTGGCAGAAAACGGTTGTCAAGGTCAGGCTATGGAGCAGACGGGTCTGATCAAGGCAATATATGGCGCAGCGCAGTATGGTATCACCAGAGAGCTGGTTGATGAAAGTGTAGACTTTGTATACGGGGATGATTCCTATGTATGTCCTCGAGAAAACAAAGCCAGATGAACCCAGTAAAATAGCCGGGGCGGCGGAATATTAACTTTCCGGCAGTCGGCCTGATTTTCCTGCCAGGGCTTCTATATGGAAATTGAATTTCTCATTAACCAAGGCCAGCCCACTGGAGACAATTGTCCGAGTCTATCAAGCACGAGCGACAGGGGCAGGGCTAGTAAAACAAGGCGGCGTAGGCGCATGTAAGATCCTCTTTACAATAATTTAAAGTGATCAGATGGGATGCTGTGAGGATGCGGAGCCGATATCACATCGGCTCGATATGGTATAGACAAAAGGATGCATGTAATGCTATGCGACTCACCGGACACATCTTAGTGTTTTTTGCTGCAGCCATCCCTGCCTTAAACCCTCCTCAATACACCCACAGCTCCACACGCGGTTCCTGAAACGCCCATCGTCATTGGTATTGGCAGCAACCGGCAGGTCGTCGTCCATGCCGATGGTGTCCTTGAGGAAGATTGCCCTGCTATTTGTGCCAGGTACATTTCCTTGGGTCCCATGCTTGAGAACCTCCGCACATTCTCGCTTCAGAGCACTTGATCTCGTAAACATCCCCGTTAATTCTGGCTACCTGATCAATTGACAGAAATAACCTATTAGGTTAATTTTATGGAGAAGCACAGGCCGCACTTCAGGCTGGCTTTGGTCAAACAGGCCGTTGCCGAGCGGCGTTATCGCTTCACCCGAGTGGCCTTGGAGGGGGGAGTAGATCTGGGGCTGGATCTGCATGGCATGCTTGCCATCATTGATGCGCTGACTGCTCGGGACTTTCATAAAAGCATGACCACCTACGCTGATCATGCTGTTTGGCAAGATGTTTATCGCCCGATGACGGCAGTCGGTCCGGTTTACCTGAAGTTCACCTTGATGAAGGAACTGCTGGTTGTATCCTTCAAGGAGCGTTGATCATGAAATGCCCAGTATGCGGTGAAGTTGAGCTGATCCATGCAACCCGTGATATGCCATACACTTATAAGGGCGAGACAACCATCATTGCTCAGGTCGAGGCTGACTGGTGTGACGCTTGCGGGGAGTTTCTGGCCGGCCCGGAGGAGTCGTCACGTGTGATGGAGGCTATGGCCAGAACGCGGCAACATATCAATGCCAGGGACGGTAACCCGGAGCTGATCAAGCATGTACGCAAGCAATTGAGGCTCACACAACGCCAGGCCGCTAAAATCTTTGGTGGCGGGCCGAATGCGTTCAGCCGGTATGAAAAAGGTGATACCGATGCGCCGACTGCATTGATCAAGCTGTTTCAGCTGCTGCAAAAGCATCCGGAGCTGGCAGAAGAAATCAAGCAGACGGGCTAGAGACTGTTCCCGCTTCCCGCTTCCCGCTTCCCGCTTCCCGCTTCCCGCTTCCCGCTAGGTAAAAGCCTTCCCACCACCTAGTCATTCCTGACACACGATTGCATGAATGCAGGAGTTAGGGCGGCGCAGGGAGTCAAAGCTGAGGCCGAGGATCCATGGTTCCGGCTGACCCGGAGTGGCCGGTGGATTCTTCGCCTTCGAAGGATGACGAAAGGGGGGCACGACGAGTGACAGGAGAGGCACGTGCCATTCGAGTCAGGTACATTTCTCCCCTGATAGATATCGCGCTCCGGCGTAGCGCAGGCGCGCTACACCCCGACCTAATGATCTGCTGGAAGATCGTGCTATTTGTGCCAGGTACATTTTCCGGGATAGTGAGCGCAGCCATGTCCCCCCTGTAGTCCCCTCAATACACCCAAAGCTCAACCCGCCGATTCTTGAAACGCCCATCGTCATCGGTATTGGCTGCCACCGGCAGGTCGTCACCTATGCCGATGGTGTCCTTGACGAAGATGCCGTGGCCGACCAGGGCGGCGCGGACGGTCATGGCGCGCAGGCGTGACAGTAGCTCCGCGCCTCTTTGCCTGGGGTCGCCAAAGCCTACCAGCACCACCTTGTTCTGGGTCTTGCCTTGCGCGTGCAGGTAATCGAGCAGGCGGTCGATATCCTGGTGGGCCTTGTTGTCCAGCCGGGCGCTGCCCTCGGTGAAGCGGATGTTGAACGACAGGCGTTGAGCTTCTTCGGCCAGTGTGCGGTACTCATCCGGCATGTAGGGCTGCGGGGTGACCTGCATGGCGGTGATGTTCTGGCCGACAAAGCCGACCTGATCGACGATTTCCTGGCCTGCCTGGCTCTGGGTGAAGGTGACCAGCGCCTGGGCCAACGGGTTGCTCTCTTCGGGGCTGCTATACATGTACAGCCGGCGTGACAGGGGATAGTCCTCCGTGGCGACCAGCTCCTTGCTGGGTAGCATGGCGCGGGAGTCGCCGGCCGAAACGGCAAGCGCCTTGGCCTGTTCGACAGAAGCCAGGCCGACGAAGCCAATGGCATTCGGGTCGCTGCTGACCGCAGCGGACAGCGCGGCATTGGACTCGTAGCGTTGGGCATCCGCCTGCAGGTCGAGTTGCCGGGGCGTCAGGACCAGGTCCCTGAAGGTCTCCCAGGTGCCGGAGTTGCCGTCCCGTGCATGCGGACGGATCTCGCCTTGCTGGCCGCCGAGTTGCGCCCAGTCCGTGACCTGGCCGGAGAATATCCGGGCGATCTGTTCGACATCCAGGGTACTGATCGGGTTCTCGGGATGGACGATGACGGCCAAACCGTCCAGACCGATGATCTGCTCTGCCACCTTGCTGCGCATATCTCCAGCGTCCTTCAGCGCCTCGACCTCGCTGTCCTTGATGGGACGGGACGCCGCCGCAATCTGTCCCGTCTGGTCGATCAGGGCGGTAAAGCCTGTGCTGGAGCCGTGGGCATTCAGGCTGATCTCGATCGGCTCGGCCTGGGCACTGATTGCCGAGATACGGTGTTCCTGCGTGTCGGGGTTGAGTTGCAGCTGTATGTCCGTAGCACCCGACTCTTGCAGCATGCCTTCGACCAGCAGGGGAGCCAACCGGGCGCCTATGGTGTTGGAGCCATTGATCTGCAACTGCAATGGGGCGGTATGCGCCTGGAGAGACAGGCAAGCGAGCCCGGCAAAAACAACCATCCGAATGCGGGCCTGCAATCCTGATGCGATTTTCGACATTTCTACACCTTGTAATGACAGAACAGTTCCCAGCGTTCGCTGGGACTCAGCAGTAACGGGCCACCATGGCCGATTTGTCGGGAAGCCGTCTTCCACGCCCCTTTCGCGCGGGGGCGTCATTGTAGCTTCCGATGTGCGACAGTTTTGCGAATGGCTTCTTGGGTAATGATCCGCGGGAGGGTAGAACAGGCGTAGCGCAGGCGTGGAGCGGGGCGCTACACTCCGTTTCCGGCGCTAGGGATCGAGGAGGCGGGACCGATGCTGTTCAAGGAAAAACTGCTGCTGTCCAATTGTGATTCGGTGCGGGCTCTGGGCGCTGATGAGTTGCGCAAGCGTGTTCTCACCGGTCTGGTTTTTGCCGATGGGGTGGTGCTGTCGCCCAATGCGCTGATCGACAATCTGCAGGTGGCTGAGGTTCTCGGTCAGTCCAATGTAATCCAGTACCTGAACGAGGAGGGCAGCGGTAAGCTGGTGATCCGCGGCTTTGGGTTGGCACAGTATGCGAATCTCGCGGAGTACTACGACGCGTTACCGGGTAATTTCATCCTGTCCAGCATTCCCGGTGCGCCATGCAAGGAAAGGCTCGACCGGTTCCAGCGTCGTCACATGCAGGACAGGGTCGCCAGGTTGCAACAGGCTTTGCAGCATATTGGGCCGGTCATGGAAGACCTGTCCTTGCCGCAGGAAAGTCTGCGGGATGAGGTGTTTTCCCGACTGCGCGAGCGTACTGCCATCAGCCATTTTTTTGAAAGCGACGGCGATTACAATCTGTTCCTGTTGGGGGCCGATAAGGTCATTTCACGTTCGGAGTGGTATGCCTACGCGAGTCATTTCTTTACCAGCCGGGGACTGGATGTATTTGGGCGTTTCCGTGCCGAGGTAGTCGACCCAGCCTATAATTCGCTGTTTGCGGTAACCAATGAAGGATTCCTGCAGGATGATATTCGCTACCTCACCGGTATCCCCGAAATCATTCTGGATACCAGTATCGGCTTCAAGACGCTGCGCAAGGAAATCGCCTTGATCCAGTACCCGCTCAAGGTGTTCGAATTCATTTCCAGCTTTGGCTCGGGCGAGATCTTACGTTACCTGACCGATGAGGCGATCAGCTATATGGAAGACAAGATGGTCGACTCTGGCAAAAGCTATATGACGCGCAAGAACTGGTTCGGTATGTATCCGCGCATGCGTCGCTTCATGGGACTGGAGATCAAATGAGCATTCAATACGAGAACCCCTGGTTCAAGGTGGTGCGCGATGGCCGCTTCCACTACGTGGTGGAGAACAAGGCGGACAATGGCGCCGCTGTGCTGGCGCTGCTCGACGATAAGGAGTTTCTGTTGCTGCGCGTCAAGCGCATGGCCCATGCCGGTATCCAGCGGGAAATTCCCCGTGGCTATGGTGAGCCCGGTGAAACCAGTCTGGCCTGCGCCCGCCGGGAGTTGGCCGAAGAGACCGGCTATCTGATCGACGAGAGCCGACTGAGGCTACTGGGCCGCTTCAAACCCAACTCGGCGATTTTGGCGTCGACCATCGACCTGTATCTGGCCCAGGTAAACAGCAGCGATCTGACCGAACAACGGGATGACGAGGCGGAGGCCGTTGAACGCATCAGTGTGGCTGATATGCGGCAACTGCTGCGAGATGGGGCGATACAGGACGGCTTCACCCTGGCGGCGCTGGCCCACTACTTCAATTCTTTTTCAGCATCTCCCGCCGAATATCGCTGATCGCCTGCATCGGATTCAGGTGTTTGGGGCAGACCCAGCTGCAGTTGCCGATATTGCGGCAGCGATACAGGCTGAAGCGATCGGACAGGCGTTGCAGCCTGGCTTGGGTGGCGGTATCGCGGCTGTCGGCGATAAAGCGATAGGCCTGCAGCAACACCGCCGGGCCGAGGTACTTGTCCGGGTTCCACCACCAGGACGGGCAACCCGAGGTGCAGCAACCGCACAGAATGCATTCATACAGGCCGTCGAGCCTGGCACGCTCCTCCGGCGATTGGCGGTATTCGGTGGCGGGCGGTTCGCTGTCGTTGATCAGCCAGGGCTTTATGCTAGCGTACTGGGAAAAGAAGTGCGCCTGATCGACGACCAGATCGCGAATGACCTCCATCCCCGATAACGGCCGGATGATCAAGCGGTCACCATCCAGTTTATCGGTGACTGGGGTGATGCAGGCCAGGCCGTTCTTGCCATTGATATTCATGCCGTCCGAACCGCAGACGCCTTCGCGGCAGGAGCGGCGGAAGCTGAGTGAGCTGTCGATGGTTTTCAGGTATTCGAGAACATCCAGCACCATGCCCTTGCGATAGTCGTCCGGCACATCGAACTGCTGCATCCAGGGTTGGCTATCGCGTTCGGGGTTATAGCGGTAGATCTCGGTGCGGAACATGCTGTTTCCTTCCCGGCACTCCGGGGCTTGGACTGCTCTGCAAGCATAGGCCAGCACCTGGACTTGTACCACCGAAACGCAGAAGCTGCACTGTGCTGAATTTACTCGGGGCCCTGGAGTCAACAGAACAACGGGGTGAAACGAGAGCCACAGCATGCATACCGATAAACTGCCGCAGAAAGCCGCCATCTACCGCATGGTCATGCCCGAGCATATCTGCCCGTTCGGTTTGAAGGCTCGCCACCTGCTGCGCAGCAAGGGCTATGAGGTGGACGATCATTGGCTGACCACCCGTGCGCAGACCGATGCATTCAAGGCCGAGCATGATGTGGAGACTACGCCGCAGGTCTTTATCGAAGGTGTACGTATTGGTGGCTATGATGATCTGCGGCGCTATTTCGGCAAGGCAGTGCCGGGGCCGGAGGCGACCAGCTACCGCCCGGTGGTCGTGGTGTTCACCATGGCGGCGCTGCTGGCGCTGGCCATCAGTTGGGTGGTCCTCGGCAGTCTGTTCACGGTTCGCGCGCTGGAGTGGTTCATTGCCCTTGCCATGAGCATCCTGGCCCTGCTCAAGCTGCGTGACCTGGAGAGTTTTTCCAGCATGTTCCTGGGCTATGATCTGCTGGCCCAGCGCTGGGTGCCCTATGCCTGGCTCTATCCCTTCGGCGAGGCGCTGGCGGGGATTCTGATGGTTGCCGGCGCGCTGCTGTGGCTATCCATTCCGGTGGCGCTGGTGATCGGCTGTGTCGGCGCGGTGTCGGTGTTCAAGGCCGTATATATCGATAAGCGCGAGCTGAAATGTGCCTGTGTCGGCGGCGACAGCCAGGTTCCGCTTGGTTTTGTGTCGCTGACGGAAAACCTGATGATGGTGGGGATGGCGCTGTGGATGTTGATCAAGCTGTGGTGGCATTGAAGGCACCGCACCTGGTAGCAGGTGCGGCGCGGGCGTGAGCGATCAGATATCCCACACCAGATTGATGGCGAAGTTGCGTCCGGGCTGGGTCAGGCGGTCGAGGTTGGCCGGGCTGAGCACGGCGGCTTCGCCGACGCCGTCATAACCGCGCACGTCATCCCACAGCCAGTATTTCTTGTCGGTCAGGTTGTACAGGCCGGCGCTGACGGTCACATCATCGCTGACCTTGTAGAAGCCGGTCAGATCCAGTATGCCGTAACCGGGCGTTCTGAACTGGCTGCTGACGCCATCCGGGGTATTGAAGCTGCTGTCATCGACGCGGTTCTTCTTGCGCGCCAGGGTCCAGCTCAGCAGCGCACCGTAGTCCTCCTGCTCATAGCCCAGGCCGAGCACACCGGTCAGCGGATTGATGGCATTCAGCGGCTCGCCGGTGTCCTTGTTGCGGCCATGGGCATAGGCGATCGAGCCCTGGGTGTAGAAGCCCTGCGGAGCGCCCAGTGCGTCGAGGTTCAGGCGGCCCTTGAATTCCACACCCTTGATGGTGGCGTGGCGGATGTTGTTGCTCTGGAAGGTCGGCTCTTCGTAGCCGGGGGTGATGGCATCTTCATCGATAAAGTTGCGGTACTTGTTATAGAACACCGCCACATCGAAGTTGCCATGCTCGAAGTTGCCGCGCAGGCCGGTTTCGTAGCTGCGGCTCTTTTCCGGTTCCAGGTTCGAGTTCGGCTCCACGTTGTAGCCGCCGGCGGGGTTCTCGAAGCGACCATACAATGCCTTGGCGGTTGGCGTGCGGAAGCCTTCGGCATACTGGCCGTACCAGGTGAACTGTTCAGTCAGTGCGTAGGTCAGGCCGAGCTTGGGTGACAGCCGCTCCCAGCGCTTGGTCTGGTCGCTCACGGTATCCAGGTCATCAGGGTTGACGGTATTGAGGAACTCGTCGGTGATGTGCGGCTTGAGCTCGGTATGGTCGTAGCGCAGGCCGGGCAGGAAGGTCCAGTTGTTCCAGCTGATCTGATCCTGGACGAACAGGCTGTAGGTGTCGATGGTCGGGTCAGGGAAGTCGCTGGACTTGACCAGCACATCGGCCGGGCTGACGGCGCCGACGGCGCTGCAGCCGGCACCGACTGCCAGGCAGACGCCATTGCCGCTGCGCGACCCGGTGACCTTCTCCCGTTTGAGGGTGACGCCATAGGTCAGCAGGTGCGCGGTTTCACCGATGGCGAAGGACTTGTCCAACTGGCCATCCGCTACCCACTGGCGCTCCTGGAACAGGGTCTCGCGGCTGCGCATCACGTTGCGCGAGAATGGGAAATAGTTCTCCAGAGTGCGCTGGTCTGTCTTGCCGGTCTGGTAATTGAGGCTCCATTTGGCGTTGTCCGCCAGTACGGAATCCAGAACGAAGCGGTGTTCCAGGCCGAAGCGCTCGCGGGTGACGGTGTCATTGCCGGTGCGCGAGCGGTACATGCCCAGCGGTTGGCCGTTGTTGAAGGGACCGCCGACTGCGCTTCTCTGGTCGGTGTCGCGGTCGTCCTCATACTTCTCATAGGTCAGACCGAGGCGTGCGTCATTGGCGTAGTTCCAGCCGGCCTTGGCCAGTACGTTGCTGGTCCGTGCGTCTTCCGGGTTGGCTGCGGTGCGGGTCAGCCCGGTGCTGTTGTCATTGCCATAGGACTCGGTTTCATGACCATCGCGGCGGCTGTAGTGCAGCAGCCCATCGACCTGGCCGGTACGGCCGGCGACGGTGGCGGACTTCAGCCAGCTTTCGTCTGCCGAACTGTAGCCGGCCTTGAGGCGGGCACCGGTATCCTTGCCGGGCTTGATGATGTCTTCCGGGTCCAGAGTGAAATAACTGACCACACCACCGATGGCGTTGCTGCCATACAGCGCCGATGCCGGGCCGCGCAGTATCTCCACACGTTTGACGATTTCCGGATCCACATAATTGCGCTGGGTCTTGGCGTAGGGACCATTGAAGAAGCCGCCGGGAATCTCCACCCCGTCGACCTGGGTCAATACCCGGTCACCATCGATACCGCGGATGTTGTAGCCGCTGATGCCGCCGCGTTGGCCGGCGCCACCTACTGATACACCCGGCTGGTCACGCACCAGTTGCCGGATGGTGTTGACATTGTTGCGGTCCAACTGCTGGCGGTCATGGCTGGTCACGGTATTGGCGACGCTGTTGACGCCCTGCTCCTGGCGTGTGGCGCTGACGGTGATCGGCTGCAGGATCAGGCTGGCGGTGCTGCTGTGCTTTTCCACCACGATGCTGTTGCTACCCAGCTTGCGATAGCCCAGGTCGGTGCCGGCCAGCAGCTGATCCAGTGCCTGTTCCGGTGCCAGGGAACCGTTCACGCCGGGCGATGCGACACCTTCGGCCAGCTCGGCGGACAATCCGACCTGCCAGCCGGTAACGGCGGTAAAGGCATTCAGCGCAGGCACCAGGGGCTGGGGTGCAATAGCGAACTCGTACTGCCCCATGCTGCGGCTTGGTTGGGCCTCTGAGGGAGCAGCCAGTACCGGTGCTGCCTGGGTGCCGGCCAGCAGGATGGCGACAGTCAGAAGGGATAGCGTGCACTGGCGTGCGTGCCGGGAAGGGGAAGAGGACATCGTTGGCGCTCCGTCTCGCAAGAATCTCATGATTTCCTATTCGCACATATAAATGCGAATCAGTTGCATTGGAAATAACGAGACGAACCAGAGCGCCAGATCGCGTAAAAATAATCCCGGGTCAGTTGAGCACGACCAGCGCGGGGAACTCCTGCAATCGTGCGGAGGTGATGTGAGCCAGCGAGCGTACCACCTCCAACGGTTGATCCAGACGGTAATTGCCGGTTATCGCGACATCGGCCAGCCGGTCATTGGTGTTGATGATCCAGCCCGGGTAGTAACGGCGCAGCTCGGCCAGCACCTCGCTCATCGGGCTGTTCTCGAATACCAGACGGCCCTGGGTCCAGGCCAGGTCCTTGTGATCGAGCCGGGTTGGCTGCTTGAAACCGTTGGGGCCGACATGAATGCTCTCGCCAGCCGAAATACGCACCCAGGCGCCACTATGCGCTGCCTGCAGATCGACATCGCCGCGCTGCACCCCGACATGGGCTACCCCATTCTGATAGCGCACGGCAAAGGCGGTATTCCGCACACTGGCGCGCACCGGACCAACATCCAGTTTCAGTGGCTGGTCCCGGCTATCCGATATCTCGAAGAAGGCCTCGCCCTGATGCAGGCGAGCGACGCGTTGCTGTGCATCGATGGTGCTGGAAAAGGCCGAATTGGTATTGAGCAGCACGCTGGAGCCATCCTCCAGATGCAGACGTTGCTGCTGGCCGACGGCGGTCAGATGATCGGCCTGCAGACGCAGTGGCAGGTCGCTGAAGCTGAATACGCTCAATACCAATACGGCTGCCGCAGCGAGCATCCGCCAGCGCCGCGGACGGCGGCGGGGCGGGGTTATGAGCGTTGGTGGGGTGCTCAGTTGGTGGGCGCACTGCGCCACCTGCGGGCCGCCCCAGATGGTCTGCGCCCTGCTGAACGCCTCTGCATGTAACGGCGAGGCGTTCAGCCAGTTATTGAACTGCCGGGTTTGTTCCGGGGTTGGGCTTTCCAACAGGATCAGCCAGTCCAGCGCCTGGTCCATGGCCTCGGCGTTTGCGGACTCCCCGCCCTGGGTAATGGCGGTCGGGGTGTTGTGGGTATCCGTCACGAATATTCCTCGGCTGTCTCGTTGCACGGGTGTTTTTAGATGGAACACAGAGCGGGGTCAAGAAAATCAACCGCATTCGCCGGCGATGCCCGCCTCAGGAATGATTCAGCCGGTCGGCCACATTGATGCAGATAGCCATGATCAGCTTCAGCTCCTTCTGCACCGTACTCAGGGATACACCCAACTGGCTGGCGATCTCCTGATAGCTATGGCCGTGAACCCGGCTGAGGATGAAGATTTGCTGCTGGCGTGCGCTGAGCTGGCTGATGCTCAGGTTCAACTGCTCGAGCAACTGTTGGGCATGGGCGGCATCCTCCGCGCTGCTGGCGGGAGCGGCAATGCCTTCGACCACCTCCATGGGTACATCTTCCACCATCATGCGGGCCTGGACACGACGCGCACGTAGATGATCGAGCGCCAGATTACGCGCCGTCTGGAACACGAAAGGTTCCAGATGCTCGATGGCCCGCTCGCCCAGGGCGCGATTCACTCGCAGGTAGGTTTCCTGCAACAGATCCTCGGCGGTGCTGTGGTTCTGGACCATGCGTTCGAGCGTGCGCAGCAGGGATACTCGCTGGGCGAGAAAGACATGATTGAAATGCGATTGGCTCACAACAGGACCTGATTCGTATTTTCAAAGATGATAATGCTTATCATATGCGTAGGCAATCGGGTTCATCTCCCTGCTGAACCTTTCTGCTGTGCCCAGAACCGCGTAATCTGTCTGCTAAAGAGACATAAAAAGATCCGAGGCAGGCCTATGCAAGTGCTGCAATCCCCCCATGTTTTCTACCGCCGTGTGCTCTTCGAGGTGAGCGCGACCGAATGCCAGGTGGCCATGGAAGATGAACACCACTACTTTGTCCTCAACCTGAGCCATGACGGTCAGCGCATCACCGCGGTCGACAGCACCTCCCGACGTACCCCCTGGACCCTTTGCCCCCAGGCTGCGGGCCGCCTGCAGGAGTTCGTCGGCCAGCCTCTGCGCCAGCGCATCGCCGTCAACCTGCCGGATATCGATGGCAAGCAACAATGCACCCACCAATACGATCTGCTGATGGTGGCCCTGTCCCAGGCGCTGCGCCCGGGACGGCGTGAATACGTGGCCAAGGTGATCGGCGCCATGCATGAACATCGTCATGCCGAACTCTGGCTGAATGACGAGAAGCTGCTCGATTGGCGTCTGCGTGGCACCGTCATCGACAGCCAGGACCAGTTCGATCAACGCGACCTGCGCAACATCCTGCCCTGGGCTGATGAACATCTGGACGACCAGAGCCTGGAGGCCCTGTACGTGCAGCGCCGGGCGGTGATGGTGGCGGCGAGCAAGGGCATCGACCTCGACCGTATCCCCAATGCGGGAGTGGCTATGCGCGCACGGGCTGGCGCCTGTTTTGTATTCCAGCCGGGGAGGGCGGAGACTGCCATTCGGGTGCTGGGTAATACGCGGGAGGATGTACGCGGGCCGGAGGATCTGTTGGTGGGGTGGGGAGAGCATCTGGCGGAGGTGTGAGCCAGGACATGGTGTTCGAGAGGAGACCATGGTCTGTTCGGATCGGAACCAGCCAAAGCCATATTGCCCGATTCGATTATGAGGAGACTGAGATCATGCAGGACTCGGAACTGCAACACTTGCGCCGCTGCATAGAACTGGCAGAGCAAGCGCTGGATGCCGGAGACGCGCCCTTCGGCTCGGTACTGGTCGATGCCCAGGGCACAGCCCTGGCCGAAGCCCGCAACCGGATCGGCGGTGGTGACCATACCCAGCACCCGGAATTCGAGTTGGCCCGCTGGGCCGCGCAGCACATGACCCCCGAACAGCGGGCGACCGCTACCGTATATACCTCCGGCGAGCACTGCCCAATGTGCGCAGCCGCCCATGGCTGGGTAGGACTGGGCCGCATTGTCTATATCAGCTCCGCCCGGCAGCTGCTTGAATGGCATCAGGACATGGGCCTTGCGCCGCCGCCTGTGAACATGCTGCCCATCCAGGATATCGCTCCGAATGTGCGGGTGGAGGGGCCGGTGGATATGTTGGTGGGGGAGGTGGAGGCACTGCATCGGCGGCGGCACGGGGCGTAGGGCGGGACGGGTTGTCGAGCGCCTGCTCGGCGACATGGGCAGGCTAAATGTTCAGCCTGCTAGGCGTACTGTACCGGTACAAGCGTAGCGCGTGAATATGTAGCAGGGCGCTGATATGGATGGCCGGGCTCCATCCCGGCCAGCGGTTTTTCCATCATTCCTCAAGTCAGATAGACCACTCGTTCCCCTCAACTGGCCGCTTATCACCATAAGCACGACCTTGCCATTTCGTCATCCTATAGTGCAGCCGCTATCAGGAGGATTGTGATGGATAGGGTGAAAGGGTTCACTTTAGTTGAGTTGATGGTGACTATCGCGGTAGCGGCGATTTTATTGGGTATAGCGGTTCCGTCTTTTCAGAGCATTGCTAGAAACAATGCGGTAAAAGCCACGACCAATGATTTGGTTTCTACCATCAATACCGCGCGTCTCCAATCAGTGAGTACCCGCTCCAACGTAGAGATCAAACCAGCTTCTGGGGGGTGGGCAGACGGCTGGAGATTGAATTTCTCCGATGACTCGTCGGAAGAGGATGGCGACTTTGTGCCCAGGAACAAGGTCAGTGTCAGCCGCACAAAAGGTAGTGGTGACCTGGTTTTCCTTGCCCGAGGTGGCCTGGACGGCGGTGGGGAGGCGGAATTTACTGTTTCACATGTTGATGCAAACAGTATCAGCCGTACCTTCTGTGTCTCCTTCTTCGGTAAGGTCACGCAAGGGGGGTGCTCGTGATGGAACGAGAGACTTCTATCGCATCGCAACGCGGTGTTGGCTTGCTGGAAGTATTGATTGCGCTTCTGGTGTTGGCAGTGGGCGTGCTGGGCTTTGCCGGCTTGCAGATGACGGCGTTAAACAAGAGTAATGATGCTAACCACCGCGCTGCAGCAGTGCTTATCGCTCAGGATGTTATCGAGCGCTTTGAACTGAATCCATCGAAGCGCGAGGAGTATCTGAAAGTATCCAACTGGAAAGAGGGTTCTGTTGGAGATGACCCCGATGATAATTGCATCACCAATGAGTGTGATGCGGGTGCCATTGCCGAGTGGGACATGGATCAACTTGCTTGGCAGGCAGCCAACCTCCTCCCTGCAGGCAGGGTTCTGGCGGCAGAATGCGATTTCAATACTCAGATGACATGCGTGATAGTGAGTTGGGATGAGCAGGATCCTGCCAAGTGTATGGATGGTGGGCTGGAGGCCGGAGTGGACAGCCACTGTTTTGTATTGGAGGTTGCCAGATGAAGAGGACTCAGCAGGGGTTTACGTTAATTGAGCTGATGGTGGCGATGCTAATAGGGCTGATTCTGACATTGGCCGCGCTTCAGCTTTTTCTGACCAATCAACGTACTTTTGCGCTACAGCAGGCGGTCGCTGAGTTGCATGAGGATGGTCAGATGGCAATCCGATATATGGTGGCTGATATTCGGCAGGCTGGTCGGGGTAGCGCAATAGCGGGGGCTATTCCGCCCGTTGTGTTGGATGGAACTAGTACCGACGGCACTAATGATACTCTGGGTATTCATTATTGGGGAACCTCATCCTGCGCTGGTGATGCCGGTGGTGTGGAGATAGAGGTTCAGAATATATACAGCGTTAACTCCGGAGTATTGCAATGCCAGGCAATAACATCTACCGGAAACACGACCGTCGACCTTCTGAGTGGAGTCGAGAGCTTCCAGGTCTTATACGGCATCGATGGAAATAATGACGGTGGTCTGGGTGTTACGCAGTTTGTGACTGCTGACAGCCTTGACACAGACTCAGTTATTATTGCGATACGTTTCGCCTTGCTGCTTTCTTCCGACAGATTTCGTCAGGCACAAACCGCTAGTACCAAATATTGGGTGCTGGATAAGGAAGTTTCTGCAAATGATTCGAATCTCCGACGTATGTTTATCTCAACGGTACAGCTGCGTAATTATAACTGGGATGCGATCTGATGATGGCCAGGCATGAATCACAACGGGGCGCTGCACTTCTAGTAAGCCTGATTATTCTGGTAATGGTTTCGCTGATGGGCATATCGGCTCTGCGCTCCAGCATCTTCTCCGGCAGAGTAGCGACTGGTATTCAGGCAGATGCCATGACCTTTGAAGCAGCCGAAACAGCCTTAGGGGTTACCTATGGTGCACTTTCTAGCTTGGATAGCCAGACTCTCTATACCGCGTTGGCCACTGGACCGGTGGAGTACTGTGTAACCAAGAGCGCACCAGATGCTTCGGGTGCCTGTGGTGCTAACACTTTCTTCGATGAGCGAGGGTTGCTGCAGGCGCGTTCAGTCAGTTATCTCGGTGGCTTTGCGCCAATTGATGGGGCGCAGGTGAGTATGACGGGAACCGCCGGTGTTTTCGTGGACTACCAGATCAATATGCTGGGTGAAAGCGAAATGCCAACCTTCAAGCTGGAAAACTACCATCTACAGGAAGCGCTGAAGCGGGGCATCATGCCCGGTTCAGATATTCAATGAGGAATACGGACATGCACAAGCTCATGCGGAGTTTGGGAACCAGCCTGCTGGTTGCTGCATTTTTGATGATGCCGACGATAAGCTACGCGGATGATACGGAAATTTATTTTGCCAAGGCTAATGTGGAGAATGATGAGAATAAGCCTAGGGCGAATGTGATGATTATGCTGGATACTTCAGGGTCGATGAGGCTTTGCGATACGGGTAATAACCAGAACTGGTGTTCTAGGGTTAATGATCGGCGAATAAATCTTCTTGAGAATGCTTTGAAAGGTATTCTGGATAATACACCTGAATCGGTAAATATAGGGCTGGGCCGGTTTGATTCGGGGGTTATGTCTCCTGATGGCGGGCATATACTTGTGCCTGTTGTTCCGGTTAATGAAAAAACTAAGCCTTACTTTGATGCGGCATTAAAGAATATCAATCCGGATGGATGGAAAACAGGGCTGAGTAATAGCGCAAGTACATCGCCGTATGGATATACACCTACCGCACGTGCTTATGCTGAAATGGCACGTTATATGCTGGGGTTGGAATCGGGCCACTCCTATGGGAATAATCCGCCTAAGGTTACAGTGTGTGATAGAGAGGGGGATCCAGAATGTGGTGGGTTTCCGAAGGTGGTGGAGACGGCTGGGAGTTGTAGTGGGAATAATTGTAAGGGCAGGTATGTATCCCCAGTAAATACAGCTAATCAGTGTGAGTCGAATCATATTATTCTATTTACGGATGGGGAGCCTACTGGGCGCGAAGCTGTGAACCTGGATTCTAGTAAGGTTTCCTGTAGTTCAAGTTCGGGAAGTAATGGGACAGATAATTATGTTTGCCAAGCCAGGATAGCGGCGTACCTTAACTCTGAGAGTAACTCAAAAGGCGTTCCTATATATACTCATAATATTGGTTTGTATATGGGGAGCACGGTTGAGGCGAGAATGAAGAGTGTATCGGATGCAGGCGGCGGAGCAACTCATGACTCTGATAGTGCTGAGGCTCTTCTGAATGCCTTCCTGTCTACTATTGACTTGATTGACGCGCAGTCTCGCTCTATCTCCGCCCCCGGCGTGGCAGTCAACACCATGAACCGCTTTCAGCATCTTGATGAGTTATACTATGCGGTATTCCAGCCAGTTGATAATAGTTTCTGGGAAGGGAATCTTAAAAGTTATCGGTTGATAGGCCAGGAAATACATGGAAGAAATGGTAATGCTATTGATCCGGATACAGGCTATTTCAAACCTGATTCGCGCAGCTTTTGGAGCTCTGAAGTCGATGGTGCTGACGTTACCAAAGGCGGGGCTCGGGCGAATATTGGTACACGAAATCTGTTTTATACGGACGCGGCTGGAGGGCAAGTAAGGTCGCTTACATGGAATGGAGCCACTCCCAATAATACTTTCTTTGGTTTGACTGGCAGTAATGCAGGCGCTGATCGTACACGCATGTTAGATATGTTGAAGACCATGTGGGGCGACCCCATGCACAGCGTACCGCTTATGGTTAACTATGGTGGAGAGAAGAACTATGTGTTCGTCTCTAACAACGGCGGGATGCTGCATATTATCGACACCAGCGATGGAAGTGAGGTCGCTGCGTTTATGCCCTATGAGTTTTTCCATCAAGCAACGCAGTACACTATAAATAGGCCTGCCCTGAACTTCGATAATACGCGCCAGACGTACGGCCTGGACGGTAGCTGGGTTGCCTGGCGCAAGCCCGGTGAGACACTCGATGCTGAGCCTGCAGCTGTATATATTTATGGTGGTATGCGACGCGGCGGGAAGCATTACTACGCGCTTGATGTAACAGAGCCAGACTCGCCAAAAATGAAATGGCAAATCAGCAAGGGGGATGAAGGTTTTGAGGGGCTGGGACAAACCTGGTCCACCCCTACTCTGACCAGGTTCCCCACCAGTAGCGGAGCGGTTCCTGCGCTGATCTTTGGCGGTGGTTATAGTCCTGATAATCACGATGGCCCGACCCTTGTGCGTAGCGCAAGCGATAGTGAGGGCAAAACTGTATACGCCGTCAATGCAGAGAATGGTGCGTTGCTGTGGTCAGCAACGCACCCCGACATGAACTGGGCGATACCTGGCGGTATCTCAGTGGTCGATATCGACTTTGATGGAGTAGCAGATTTTCTGTATTTTGGTGATCTGGGTGGGCAGTTGTTTCGAGTTAAACTGGACCACACCGGGGCGAATCATCAGGTCACAAAAATTGCCGAACTCGGTGGCACGGGCGCAGATCATCGCCGTTTCTTCGAGGCGCCAGCGGTTGCTTATGTAAAGGAGGGAGCCAAGAACCTGCTTTATGTGGTAGCTGCGTCGGGCTATAGAGCACATCCGCTCGATGAAGACACTGATGAAGGTTTATTCGTTGTTATTGATGATGGAGCGCTACAGGCCGGCTCATCTGCCCTCGCCCAGATCAGTAATATGGCCAACGTCCAGTCGGAAAGTGTAGGAACCGGTGATCGTGGCTGGTACTACCTGTTCGAGGAGGAAGCAGGGCGTGAAGGGGAGAAGGCTCTTGCATCTCCGGTTATCTTTGATAACACCATACTGTTGAGTACATATGCTCCAACGGACGATCAAGTAGCGGATAACCCCTGCGCGGTTCGCTACGGTAGCGCCTTCTTCCATAGTGTCCACTTGAAAACGGGTGCTCCTGCCTCGCTGGACAAGGAACTGGATACCCCAGCCAACAGGAGCGAACCGCTGGGCCAGAGCACGCCTCCGCCCACGCCGACCCTTTTAGTGGATGAGCATGGAAATTTGGTTGTCGTGGTTGGGACTGAGGTTGTAGGCGAAGGCAACTTGGGCGATCCAAATCTGCGTAAGCGGCGGTGGATGCAGTTGCCCAAGGATGAGGCCAATAATATTCGAAACACTGCAGAAGGTGGCTTCGATGACACTCCAGAGCCAGAGGAAGGTGGATAAGTGATTCATTCAAGGGCACTACAACGCAGAAGGTTGGCCGGCTTTACGCTGATTGAAGTCATGATCGTGGTGGTGATAGTCGGCATACTTGCTGCTATCGCCTACCCGTCCTATACGCGTTATGTGCAGAACACCCGTGAGGCGGAAGCGCAAGGACAGATCATGGAGTTAGCGAGCGCACTGGAAGCCTATCGGGCGAAGCATTTCTCGTACAAGGATGCTACTGTCTCGGCATTAGCTCCCGAGCTCCACGCCAACAAATACTATAAAACCGATCTTGATATTAAGGCTTCCAATCAGAGCTATACGATTGAAGCCAAACCCCAGAGCGGTTTGATGAGCGGGAAGCCAGACCTTTCCTACGAAAGTAATGGTGAGAAAAGCTGGGACTGAGACTGGTTGCGTGATATCGCTCCGCCCCATTAGGCCGACCGGGTAATTCGGTCGGTATCCTTTGCAGAAAGTATAGAGCACTGTGGTTTTCATGGTAGGTGCCCTGGCCGGGATGGAACCCGGTCCGTCCGGGGGGGGGCGAGCGCTTGCTCCGCAGCTGTGGCTGGTAGCGAGTCCGCCGGCGTAGCGCGGGAGCGCTACACCCCGTTTCACCCCGATATGTGCTGCATTCTGGTTACTTGGTCCACTGATCCGCATCACCCCCTATTCAGCAGAGCAATCTGGCAACCTTCTATTGGCTTAGGGGCGTCAGGTTGGATAGTCTCGAATGAAAAGAACAAGAGATATCCGGTGCTGCTATGAAAAGATCAGGAATATGGGGGGTGACATTGGCTACCATTCTATTATCCGCGCAAGGTGTTGCCGCTGAGTTGCCCGACCCTGAGTCGGTGCGTACTGACCGTTTGCAATTGATGGAGGGCTTCCCGCCGCCGGCGGACAAGCAGGTGACGCTGGCGGGGTTCATGCGACCCTACCCGAATCCGCGTTGGAGTTTCCATCATGCGCGGGAGTTGTTTCCGTCCCGGCGGGTGGGGCGTGGCAATGAGGGGGTCTATGTTCTGCCGCGTGCCGAGGGGCAGGAACAGAAGATTGCTGATCTGACCTTTACCGGTCCTGACGGCCAGCCGATGAGCTTTGCCCAGTATCTGGATTCCACCTATGTCGATGGCGTGCTGATCATGCAGCACGGCAAGGTGATCTTTGAGCGTTACCAGGCCGGTGTGCCGGAGGATGAGCCGCATATTCTCTGGTCGGTGACCAAATCGGTGGTGGGGTTGCTGGCGACCCAACTGATCGAGGAGGGCAAGCTGGACCCGCAGGCGCTGGTGACCGATTACCTGCCTGAGCTGAAGGACAGTGGCTGGAGCGGGGCGACCGTGCAGCAGGTGCTGGATATGACGGCGGATATCGATTACAGCGAAGTCTATGCTGATCGCAACTCCGATGTGGTCAAGTATTCGCTGGCTGCGGGCATGGGCCCGATTCCCCATGACTATCCGGGTGCGCGGGACCTGTATGCCTATCTGCCGACCATCGGCGCGGGTGTGGATGCGCATGGACAGGCGTTCCGTTATCGCACCACGCATACCGAGGTGCTGGGCTGGATGCTGCGCCGCGTTACCGGGTTGTCCACGGCGGCGCTGGTCGAGCAGCGCATCTGGAGCAAGCTGGGGGCGGAGCAGGATGGGTATATGCTGCTCGATTCCAAGGGCGCGGAATGGGCCGGTGCAGGCTTCAACGTTACCCTGCGCGACCTGGCGCGCTTTGCCGAGATGGTGCGTCTGGACGGCCGCTTCAATGGTCAGCAGATCATCAGTCCCGAGGTGATCCAGCAGATTCGTCAGGGCGCTGACCCGGAGGCGTTCAAGGCCTCTGGTCGGGATTTCCAGCCGGGGTATTCCTACCGTAATCAGTGGTGGATCAGTCATAACGACGATGGCGCCTTCGAGGCACTGGGTGTGCATGGGCAGATGATCCATATCAACCCCGCCGTGGGCATGGTCATGGTGCGGGTGTCTTCGCATCCGATTGCCAGCAGCGCACAGACCATGCCGTTGAGCATTCCGGCGTTGGCGGCGTTGGCGGATCTGTTGCGGGAGAATGGGGAGTAGGAGAGGAGTGTGGGCCCATCAGCGGTGTGGCTGATGGGCCGCTATGTCGAGGTGGAACTCGACATTCCTTGGCTGCGGGCTGTCCCTACCTGAAAGACCTACCATCCCACCCGCGGGCAGCCAGCGGCACGCCTGGCAAGGCGACGCCGGGTAATTGGTTATGCCGCCTGCCCCACCGGCATCTGCGGAGGCAGGCGCCACATGGCGGTCAGGCACAGCAACAGCCCGAACAGGGCCAGCGCGCCGCCGACCAGGCCGATGCTGGCCAGGCCCAGGCCGCTGGTGACCTGGCTACCCAACAGGGCGCCGGCACCGATGCCGAGGTTGTACAGGCCGGAGAACAGCGCCATGCCGACATCGGTGGCATCGGAGGCCAGCTTGAGTACCCGTGATTGCAGCGCCAGGGTGAAACCGAGGATGGCGATGCCCCAGACAAAGCAGACCAGTCCCAGATTCAAGAAGCTGGTAGCCGAGAGGGTCAGCAGGAGCATGCACAGCGCCAAGGCGAGCATGGAGCCGACCAGGACGCTACGGGGGTAGCGCGGGCTGTAGCGGCTGAACAGCAGGGCACCGAATAACCCGGCGCCACCGAACAGCAACAACAGTATGGTGATCTGGTTGCCGACCAGCCCGGCGATGTCTCGGGCGAAGGGTTCGATATAGCTGTAGGCGGTGAACTGCGCCGTCACGCCGATCACCACCAGGGCGAACACCACCATCAGTGCCGGGCGCTTGATCAGCAGCGGCAGGCTCTTGAGCGAGCCGGTATTCTGGCTGGGCAGCAGCGGCAGCATGCGCGCCAGGCAGATCAGGATCAGCAGTGCCAGGATGGCCACGCCGAGGAAGGTGATGCGCCAACCGACCAGTTCACCAACCAGCCGGCCCAGCGGAATGCCCAACACCATGGCCAGCGTGGTGCCGGTGGCCAGCAGCCCAAGGGCCTGGGCCTCGCGGCCCGGTGGAGCGACGCGTACCGCCAGCGAGGCGGTGATCGACCAGAACACCGCATGGGCCAGGGCGATGCCGACGCGGCTGATGACCAGCATCTCGTAGCTCCAGGCCAGGAACGACAGCAGGTGGCTGACGATGAACAGGGCGAAGACCCCCATCAGCAGCTTGCGCCGCTCGATATTGCGGGTCAGCAGCATCAGCGGCAGGGAGGTCAGGGCCACCAGCCAGGCATACACGGTGAGGATCAGACCGACCTGCTCGGGCAGCATGTCGAAGCTGGCGCCGATGTCGCTGAGCAGCGCCACCGGGGCGAACTCGGTGGTATTGAAAATGAATGCGGCCAGGGCCAGCGCGACTACACTGAGCCAGCTGCCCTGGTGGGCGGTATTCGACGTTGTCATTAAGAATGGAACCAGATGGGAAAAGAAGCCGGCAGGCCACGAGGATACGGGCCCGCTGCGGATGGCGCATATTCTAGAAACCTTTGCGTGCAAATGCCAGTGGGCGTGATGTCGCACGGCATGTGCTATGTGGGGGTGGGGTGTCGAGCAGCTCGATGACGGGGCGGGTATCGCAGGCGTAGCGCCCGAACGCGGACCGGGGGGCTACACCCCGGTCGTGCGCCGGTAAGAGTCCCGCCTCGGCGCGATGCTGGCTGGCAGGCCCATCACTGCCGATTCAGTCCAGAGCCACCACCACCTGGTCGCGGCCGTTGTGCTTGGCTTCATATAGCGCGCTGTCAGCGCGGCGCAGCAACTGCTGGTAATCCGGGTGCCCGGTGAACAGGGCCAGGCCCAGGCTGGCGGTGATATGGATGGTCACGTCCTGGGGCAGGCGGAACACTTCGGCGGCGGTGAGCGCGCGGATCTTCTCGGCGGCACGTCGGGCGTTGTTGGCGTTGACGTCGACCATGATCATCAGGAACTCCTCGCCACCCATGCGGAACAGATAATCCCCGGCGCGGCTCTTGTTCAGCAGCATGCTGGCGAACTGCTGCAGCACCAGATCTCCTGCCTCGTGGCCGTAGGTATCATTGATGTGCTTGAAATGGTCCAGATCGATGGTCAGCACGGCGAAGCTGCTGCTGGTATCGCGTGCATAACTGATCTGCTTGTTCAGCACCACCGACAGGAACTTGCGATTCAACAGGCGGGTCAGCACATCACGCCCGGATTCCAGCTCATTGTTCTGTTCGAACAGCAGGTCCAGATGATAGGCGATGCTCTTGGTCTGCTCGCGTACATCGCGCAGCAGCTGCAGGTTCTTCTGCGGGTCGGCATCGGCCTGACGCAAGGCGAACAGCGGCAGCAGCGTGTCATCGATCTGCGCCATGGCATCGAGAATCAGACCGGTCTCCACCGCGCCCTCGAAGCCATGGGTGCCCTTGTGGCGGAACCACAGACCGAACTCGGAGGAACGCAGGCGCGGCAGCTGGTCTGCAGTCATGCTCATGGCATAGTCGAACATCAGCTGGTTTTCCCAGTCGAGCAGGGCGGCGCGCTGCTTTTCCTTTTCGCTGGCGATATTCTGCGTGATGGCGAACAGGCGGTAGCTCTCCTCGGCGCGGGAACGGCGATCATGCGAGGCGGAATAGGCGTGGCTCATGATCTCCATGGCCAGGTCGATCAGCGGCAGGGCGAAGCTGGTGGCCATGGCCGCCTGCTGCGGTGTCAGGGTGGTGCCCAGCAGCTCCGCCAGGCGGTGCTTGAGCAGCCGCGCGCCACGCAGCACCAGATGCACGGGGATGGAGACCCGGGCATGCACCTCGCCGATCTTGTTCTGGTGGGCGATGACCGATTGGATATCCGTGGTGTCCTGGGTGGAGTACAGGTTACACACCCAGTTTTCCATGGAGCTGCTCAGACGGCTCTTCACTTCCTCATGGGACAGGAACATGGCGGCTTCGGGATGTTGCAGCATCGCCGTATAGAAGTGCGTGGCCAGTTCGGTCTTGTGTTGCACCGCCAGTTGCGCCGTCAGTTGTTTGATCTGCTCGGGAACGCTGTTCAGGTGGTGCTGCCACTCAGCCGTAAGCTCGTCCAATGACAATCGGGGCATGATGGTGTTGGGCTCGGATAGAGAGACAAAGCAGGTATTTTTCCACAGGCCGCCATGCAAAAGCCACAAGTTGCGTGGCCGGCGCGGGATTTCTGTTTGAACCATTGGCGCCGATGCATTTCTATTTTTTTGTGGTCCCCCTGAATGCACCTGGAGGAAGACATGAAACAGCAACTGATCTATACCGCTTTGTTCAGCTTTGCCCTGGCCGCTGCCGTGCCAGTGGCTGTCGCCCATGATCATGACGAGGACAGGGATAAACGTACCATGGATGAGCGCCAGCAGGACTCCGGAGCCTATGATCCCTCTGGCTCCAACCCCGACGCACCGCCAACCCACCCGGATAACCCATCGAACCAGGATGGCGCTGGTGGTGGTAGCGGGACTGGTACCGGCACCGGTACTGGTAACGGAGCGGGTTCTGGTACCAGTGGCGGGGCCGGTAGTACTGGCGCCGGGACCGGTGGTGCCGGCTCGGGTGGTGCCAGTGGCGCGGGTAGCGGTGCTGGTGGCTAAATGCAGCACTGTTTCACAGGCCGGGCTAGTCCCGGCCTTTTTATGCGCATCGCGCAGCGCTGCGCACCTTTGTATCGCCCGTTCTCATGCCATTGCGCACCTGCCGGGCGATGTAATCCAGCGGCGAATCTCGCTGCTGGAATCCCAGCCCTGAACTAGACTGAAAGCGAACCAGTGAACGAGGGGACTATGAGGCTGCGGATCTGGCTTGTGGTGGGCGTCGTATCGTTGATGCTGTTTTGCGTGGCAGGCTTCGAGTTTCGGTATGCCTGGTTCCAATCGCAGTGGATCAGCGATTATGCCAGTCGACTCCATTACCAGCTTGGTGATGGCGAGAGCGAGGCTATCCGCTTTCCGGAGGCCGGTCCTTTCAATCAGCGACTGGGTTACAGCCTGATTCCGGATCTGCAGCCCAGATTGCAGCAGCAGGGCTACGGCATCAGCCATCAGGCGCGCTTTTCCAGCGAGTTGCTGGACTATGCCGACCATGGGCTGTTCCTGCCCTACCAGGAAAAAACCCACGCCGGCCTGGAGGTGCTCGATTACCGCGGCGAGCCGATCTACCGGTTCACCTACCCGCGTTCCAGCTTCAGTGAGTTCGAGAGTATTCCGGCGTTGCTGGTGGAGGCGCTGCTGTTCATCGAGAACCGCCGGCTGCTGGACCCGGCGCTGCCGCGGGCCAACCCGGCGGTGGATTGGCCGCGGCTGGCGGGTGCCTCCGTGGCCATGGTAACCAGTTCACTGGGTGGCAATGGCCCCAGCCACGGCGCCAGCACCCTGGCCACGCAGATGGAAAAGTACCGCCACTCCTTCGAGGGACGCACCCAGTCGCCGATGGACAAACTGCGGCAGATGGCCTCGGCCAGCGTGCGTGCCTATATGAATGGGCCGGAGACGCTGGAGGCACGTCAGCAACTGGTACGGGACTACCTGAACAGCGTGCCGCTGACGGCCGCGCCCGGCCACGGCGAAGTGCATGGTATTGGCGATGCACTGTGGGTCTGGTTCGCCGAGGATATCGACAACTTCAGCGCCAGCCTCGATGGCCGGCAGGGGCAGGCCGCACAGGCGCTGGCGCTGCGCCAGGCATTGGCATTGATCATCGCCCAGCGGCGGCCCAGCTGGTATCTGCTCGGTGGGCGGGACGAGCTGCAGGAGCTGATCGACAGTCATATCCGTCTGCTGGCCTACCATCAGCGTATCGATGAAGACCTGGCCCAGACCGCGTTGCGCACGCCGATGGCGTTTCGCGACTGGCAGACCCAGCCACTGCTGGAGCATACCAGCGCCGACAAGGCCGCGCGGGTAACCCGCAACCAGCTGGCCTCGCTGCTGGGGCGACCATTCTATGATCTGGACCGCCTCGATCTGCAGGCCAGCAGCAGTCTGGATGTGGGGCTGCAACGGGCGGTGACGGCGTTTCTGGAAAACCTCGCCGATGAGGACGCCGCCGCCGAGGCGGGACTGCTGGGGGAAACCCTGCTGTCGCGCCAGCAGGCGGCGCAGGTGCGCTACAGCTTCACCTTGATGGAGCGTACCGCCTCCGGCAACCAGGTACGGGTGCAGACCGACACCACCGGTCTGCCGTTCGACCTGAATGCCGGCAGCAAGCTGGAGCTGGGTTCGACCGCCAAGCTGCGGGTGCTGACCAGCTATCTGGAAATCATCGCCGAACTGCACGGCGAACTGGCCGGCGCCGAGGCCCAGACGCTGCGCCAGATCACTGCCAACCGAGGTGATCCGCTGACCAACTGGGCGGTGGATTATCTGCAGGCCAAGCCGCAGGCGAGCCTGGCCGAGATGCTCGAGGCGGCGCTGCAGCGCCGCTATTCAGCCTCACCCTGGGAGCAGTTCTTCACCGGTGGCGGGGTGCAGCGCTTCAGCAACTTCCGCAAGGAGGACAACCGCCGCATCGTCACGGTGCAGCAGGCGCTGCAGGAGTCGCTGAACCTGCCGTACGTGCGTCTGCTGCGCGATGTGGTGCGCTACAGCCTGCACCAGAGTGTGGAAGAGGCCGACAGCCTGCTGACCAATGACCGCGATCCGCGCCGCAAGGCCTACCTGCAGACCTTTGCCGACCGGGAAGGGCGGGTCTATCTGCAGCGCTTCTGGCGGCGCTACGCCGGCATGGATGAGCAACAGCGCTTCGAGCGCCTGATGCAGCATGTGCAACCGATTGCCGCGCGCCTGTCGGTGGTGCATCGGACGCTGTATCCCCAGGCGGACTTCGAGACCTTTCGGGAATTTCTCGAAGAGCGGGTGCGGGTGCCGCAGAAGCCGGATCGGATCGAGCGCCTGTACCGTACGTATGCTCCAGGCAGCTACAACCTGACCGATCAGGGCTATATCGCGCAGATCCATCCGCTGGAACTATGGCTGCTTGGTTACCTCAAGCAGAACCCCCAGGCCACGCTCAACGAGGTGTTGTCGGCCAGCGCGGTGGAGCGCCAGGAAGTCTACGGTTGGCTGTTCCGTACCCGACATGCCAGTGCGCGCAACGTGCGCATCCGTACCATGCTCGAGCGCGAAGCCTTCGATGGGTTACACCGCCGCTGGCAGCGGGTGGGCTATCCGTTCCCGCATCTGGTGCCTTCGCTGGGTACCGCGCTGGGCAGCTCCGGTGATCGCCCCAGCGCCCTGGCCGAGCTGATGGGGATCATCCTCAACGACGGCAAGCGCCTGGATCTGCAGCGCATCACCAGTCTGCATTTCGCCGCTGACACGCCATGGGAAACCCGCTTCGAGCCGGCATCGGGCCGGGAACGGCAGGTACTGCACAGCGAGGTGGCGGCAGCGCTGCGCCAGGTATTGTCGGCTGTGGTACTCGACGGCACCGGACGCCGCCTGCAGGGCGTATTCATGACCGCCAACGGCGAACCGCTGGAGGTCGGTGGCAAGACCGGTACCGGCGACAACCGCATCCACACCGTGACGGCCAGCGGCGCGGTGATTTCCAGCGAGGTGATGAACCGCACCGCCACCTTCGTATTCTTCCTCGGCCCCAACCACTTCGGCACGTTGACCGCCTTCGTTCCCGGCGAAGGGGCCGGTGCCTTCCATTTCACCTCGGCGCTGCCGGCGCAGGTGCTGAAAAGCATGGCCCCGGTACTGGCGCCCTACCTCACGACACCGGCTGAAGGCATGCTGGCCCGTCAGGACTGACTTTCCTCTCCCGTTCTGCAGAAAACGGATAAAGATGCTGCAGAAAACGGATATTGATCACTGGCTTGGCGTCGTAGGCTTCATCAAACGGACACAATTGGCCATGTTGCCAGCGCTGTCCATCCAAGCTCGATACCGACTCGACAACAACAAGAGAACCGACGCCATGCGCAAGATAGATGTTCACGGGATCATCGATGATGCTCGCTTCAACGGCTTCCACTGGCTGATCATGGGGCTGTGCGCCCTGTTGCTGATATTCGACGGCTATGACCTGTTCATCTACGGCGTGGTCCTGCCGGTGATCATGGAGGAATGGGGCCTCACCCCGCTGGAGGCGGGCGCGCTGGGCAGCTATGCGCTGTTCGGCATGATGTTCGGTGCCCTGGTGTTCGGCACCCTGGCAGACCGTATCGGTCGCAAGAAGGGCATCACCATCTGCTTTCTGCTGTTCAGCTGTGCCACGGTGCTGAACGGCTTCGCCAGCACACCGACCGAGTTCGCCATCTTTCGCTTTCTTGCCGGCCTGGGCTGCGGTGGGCTGATGCCCAACGTGGTGGCGCTGATGAACGAGTACGCGCCGAAGAAGCTGCGCAGCACCCTGGTGGCGGTCATGTTCAGCGGCTACTCGTTGGGTGGCATGTTTTCTGCCGGGCTGGGTATCTTCCTGCTGCCGCGCTTCGGCTGGGAAGTGATGTTCTTCGCTGCGGTGGTGCCGCTGCTGTTGCTGCCGGTGATCCTGTTGTATCTGCCCGAATCGGTGGGCTTCCTGGTACGCCAGGGACGTTCGGAAGAGGCCCGCGCCCTGCTCAAGCGCGTGCAGCCGGAGGCGGAGCTGCCGGCCGATGCCGAGTTGCAGATGCTGGATACCTCTGGCCAGAAGAACTCGGTGCTGGATCTGTTCCGGGGCGGGCGCCTGCTGGGCACGCTGTCGATCTGGGTGGCATTCTTCTGCTGCCTGCTGATGGTCTACGCGCTGGGGTCCTGGCTGCCGAAGCTGATGGCCAACGCCGGTTATAGCCTGGGCTCGAGCCTGTCGTTCCTGCTGGCGCTGAATTTCGGCGGCATGTTCGGGGCGATTCTCGGTGGCTGGCTGGGTGACCGTTTCCACCTGGGCAAGGTGGTGGTGGCCTTCTTCGCGGTCTCGGTAATTTCCATCAGTCTGCTGGGCATCAAGACGCCGATGCCGGTGCTCTATACCCTGATCACCATTGCCGGAGCCACGGTGATCGGTACGCAGATCCTGCTGTATGCCGCTGCTGCGCAGTTCTATGGGCTGTCGATCCGTTCCACCGGTCTGGGCTGGGCCTCGGGTATCGGTCGTAACGGCGCTATCGTTGGGCCGTTGCTGGGTGGTGCACTGCTGGGTATCAACCTGCCGCTGCAACTGAACTTCATCGCCTTCGCCATCCCTGGCGTGATCGCGGCGCTGGCCATGACCCTGTTCGTACTGTCGGGCAAGCAGCAGGGCACGGCCACGGCCCCGGCCCCGCTGATGGCGGCCAAGGTCTGAGCGAAGGTCACCTGGTTAAGCCTGCTTCTCGTTGCACCACCGGTATAACCGGGTCATTGCGAGGCCGTAGGGCGAAGCAATCCACCGAGTCTCCCGCCAACATGGATTGCCGCGCCGCTACGCGGCTCGCAATGACGCCGGTGGGGATATGGCCATAAGATGACGTTCGACGCCTTGACTCAGTACCATTGGCTTCCAGCCCTAAGATAAGTACCACTCAGGCTTGATCCTGATACGCGAGACGACATGAAGGCATTGTTCAAGGACATTTCGGTTTCGGCGCTGGTCGCCGGTTTCATTGCGACGGTCATTTCCTATGCTGGCCCTCTGGTGATCATCTTCCAGGTGGCCCAGGCGGCGGATATGCCCCACGATGTACTGTCCTCCTGGGTATGGGCCATTTCCATCGGCAGCGGGGTGCTCGGTATCGTGCTCAGCTTGCGCTACAAGGTGCCGGTGATCATCGCCTGGAACGCTCCCGGCTCGGCGCTGCTGATCACCCTGCTGCCGGGCATGAGCATGAACGAGGCGGTCGGTGCCTATCTGGTCAGCAGCGCCATCATCCTGCTGGTGGGGCTGTCCGGCAGCTTCGATCGCATCATCAGCAAGCTGCCCGCGGCGATTGCCGCCGGCATGCTGGCCGGAATTCTGTTCAGCTTCGGCACGGGCCTGTTCGTCTCGCTGCAGGACCAGCCGCTACTGGTACTGGCGATGTTCTTCACCTACCTGCTGGCCAAGCGCCTGATGCCGCGCTACGCGGTACTGGCGGTGCTGGTGGTCGGCGTGGGTATTGCGCTGGGCCTGGGCGAACTGCGCAGTGAAGCGCTGGTGGTCGGCCTGGCCATGCCGGTGTGGATCAGCCCCGAATTCACCTGGCAGGCGACCCTCAACGTGGCGCTGCCACTGGTCATGCTGGCGCTGACCGGGCAGTTCGTACCCGGCATGGCGGTGCTGCGTGGTGATGGTTACTACGACACACCGGCCAGTCCGCTGCTGACCAGCAATGGAGCGGCCTCGCTGCTGCTGGCACCGTTCGGCTGCCATGGGCTGACCCTGGCGGCGATCACCGCCGCCATCTGCACCGGCAAGGAAGCCCACGAGGATCCGACCAGACGCTACGTGGCCGGGGTCTCGGGTGGGGTGTTCTACCTGGTGCTGGGGCTGTTCGGTGCCACGCTGGTATCGCTGTTTACGGCCTTTCCCGCTGCGCTGATCGCCGCCCTGGCTGGCCTGGCGCTGCTGGCAGCCATCGCCAATTCGCTGAACGGGGCCATGGCCATACCGAAGGATCGTGAGGCGGCGCTGATCACCTTCCTGGTTACCGCTTCGGGTATGTCCTTCCTGGGTCTGTCCGCGGCCTTCTGGGGATTGATCTTCGGTATGGCCGCGCATCTGTTGCTCGGCCTGAGGAAACCGGCCGCCACCCCGTCGTCACCCTGTCTGGAGCGGGAGCAGCAACCCGTTCGCTGAATAACCGAACCATAACGTTGCGCTGCCGGGGCCTGGCCCCGGGGGGTGGCAACGTGCAGCCAGAAAACAACAAAAACGAGTCGAATTCCATGAAAAAACAGTCATTCTCCATGCTTGCCCTGGCCATAGGCACCACCTGGTACCTGCCTTCGCTGTCCGCTGCCGAGGCGGAGGGTTTCGTCGAGGGAGCCAGTGCTACCCTGCAGGCGCGCAATTACTACTTCAGCCGGGACTATTCGGGTATCGTCGGCGCCAATCAGCAATCCAGGGCCGAGGAGTGGGCCCAGGGCTTCATCCTCAATGTGAAATCCGGTTATACGCCGGGCACCGTCGGCTTCGGTGTCGACGTGCTCGGGCAACTCGGCATCAAGCTCGACAGTGGCGGCGGCCGGATCAATACCGGGTTGTTGCCAGCCGGCAGCGATGGCAAGGCGCCGGACAACTACGGGCGCTTCGGTGCGGCGCTGAAAGCGAGGTTGTCGCAGACCGAACTCAAGGTTGGTGAGCTGACGCCGAACCTGCCGGTGCTGGTCTTCAGCGACATCCGTCTGCTGCCGCCGACCTACCAGGGTGCCAGTATCGTCTCGCGGGAGATCGACGGCCTGACCCTGCAGGGCGGCCAGCTGCGTTCCGGCAGCCTGCTCAATGAGGCCGGTGACGGCAAGATACGCGCCAAGCTCGGCCATGTGCCGCAACTGGGCGGTGATGCCGCGACCGACCGCTTCAACTATGTCGGTGCCGATTACGCTTTCAATGACCAGCGCACGTCGGTAGGGGCCTGGTACGCGCAGTTGAAGGATATCTACAACCAGCGCTTCTTCAGTCTCAAGCACAGCGAGCCGCTGGGCGATTGGGTACTGGGCGCCAACCTGGGCTTCTACGACTCGCAGGAAGATGGCGATCGCCTGCTCGGCGATATCGACAACCGTGCGGCCTACAGTCTGCTGTCGGCGCGCCATGGCGGCCACACCTTCTACCTGGGCTACCAGGCCATGTTCGGTGATGATGCCTTCCCGCGGGTGTTCAACAACATCACGCCGCTGGGCAACGAGGTGCCCACCTATGAGTTCGCCGGTGCCGACGAGCGCTCCTGGCAGGTGCGGCACGACTACGACTTCGCTGCTGTCGGCGTCCCCGGGCTGGTCACCACGCTGCGCTATATCCGCGGTAACAACGTCGATACCGGGATAGGTTTTGAGGGCCGGGAATGGGAGCGCGACCTGGATATCGGCTATACCGTGCAGAGCGGGGCGCTGAAGAACCTGGGCGTACGGGTGCGCAACGTCACGGCACGCTCCAACTACCGCACCGACATAGACGAGAACCGGCTGATCCTGAGCTACACCTGGACGCTGTTTTGAAACAGCTGGCACATCACTATGGAAGGTCGATCGCGACCCGGTCGACTTCGATCTCGAGGGCGCCGGCCGCACCAACTGATGGAAGGCCGGGTTCCATCCCGGCCAGCGGCGTCTCCCGCCAGGCTGCTGGTCGAGATGGAACTCGACCCTCCGCAGACCTTCAGCCGGCCTGGTTGTATGGTGGCGCACTGATGGGCGATGATCAGGCGTTGTCTGCTCACAAGGTGCTTCGCATGTCTGATGACTCCCGCCCCGGCTCCGTGCCGGTGGCCCCGGCGATCATCGCCTCACCGGCCAAGCGCATTGATGCCTTGACCGGCGACCCCGATTTCATGACCTCGCTGGCGCGCGGACTGGCGGTGATCCATGCCTTTCAGGAGCGCAAACGGCATCTGACCATCGCCCAGATCAGCCATCGTACCGAGATCCCCCGCGCCTCGGTGCGTCGCTGCCTGCACACGCTGATCAAGCTCGGCTACGCCACCACCGACGGCCGCACCTTTTCGCTGCTGCCCAAGGTACTGACGCTGGGACATGCCTATCTGTCCTCCACGCCGCTGGCGGTCACGGCACAACCGATTCTCGACCGGCTCAGCGACCAACTCAATGAAGCCTGTTCCATGGCCACCCTGGAAGGTGACGAGATCCTCTATGTCGCGCGCTCGTCGATACCGCTGCGGCTGATCTCGATCGACCTCAGCGTCGGCAGCCGCCTGCCGGCGTACTGCACGTCCATGGGCCAGATTCTGCTGGCCGCGCTGGATGATGCGGCGCTGGAGGACTATCTGGAACACACCACCCTGCAGATCAAGACCAGCCGTACCCTGCATACACCCCAGGCGATCCGCGAGGTGGTGGCGCAGATTCGCCAGCGTGGCTGGGTGATCAGTGATCAGGAACTGGAAATGGGCCTGCGTTCGCTGGCAGTACCGCTGCGCGACCCCGCCGGCCAGGTGCTGGCTGCGCTCAACGTCGGTACCCCGGTCAGCCGGGTGACCCGTCAGGAGTTGGAGACCCGCTTCCTCCCGGTGCTGCTAGAGGCCAGCAAGGAGCTGAGCCGGCGGTTGTTTTTCTAGGGCTCCGACCGCACCACACATGATGGACGGCCGGGTTCCATCCCGGCCAGCGGTGTCTCCCGCCAGGCTGCTGGTCGAGATGGAACTCGACCCTCCAAAAGCCGACTCCACGGCATGGAGCGTCCTGGTCCGCGTGCGGGCGATACGCCTCATTTGTGCCCGGGTCATGAGGCAGCTCTTCGTTACACTCGCCTTGATTTTCGTCAAATATAAAAAATATCTAATTAAATGTAAGTTATTACTGTTTTGATTTTACTTAATGTGAAGCGCAAACTGTCCCGCGTTATTGCTCGTCCTGCCTGGCTTCACGGAGTTTTCATGAATATCCCCTCTGCTTCAGCGGGCTCATCGGAGCCCGGCTATAACTACGATGTGGTCCGCAAGTTCACCATCATGACCCTGGTCTGGGGTGTGCTCGGCATGGCCATGGGCGTGGTCCTCGCCGCCCAACTGGTATGGCCGGCACTGAACTTCGATCTGCCCTGGTTCAGTTTCGGTCGCCTCCGGCCGATCCATACCAACCTGGTGATCTTCGCCTTCGGTGGCGGCGCGCTGTTTGCCACCTCGTTGTATGTGGTGCAGCGCACCAGCCGGGTGCGGCTGGTGTCCGACCGGATGGCGAATTTCGTGTTCTGGGCCTGGCAGGCCATCGTCGTGGCGATCATCCTCAGCTACGCCAGCGGGCATACCACCAGCAAGGAATACGCCGAGATGATCTGGCCGATCGCCACGCTGGTCACCGTCGTCTGGGCGGCCTATGCCTACCTGTTCTTCGGCACCATTGCCCGGCGCAAGGTCAAGCATATCTATGTCGGCAACTGGTTCTATGGGGCCTTCATCATCGTCACTGGCCTGGTGCATGTGGTGAACCATATCGATGTGCCGGTCTCGCTGTTCAAATCCTATCCGGTGTATGCCGGTGCTACGGACGCGATGATCCAGTGGTGGTATGGGCACAGTGTGGTTGGCTTCATCCTGTCGGTCGGCTTTCTCGGGCTGATGTACTACTACGTGCCCAAGCAGGCGGATCGGCCGATCTATTCCTACCGGCTGTCGATCGTGCATTTCTGGGCAGTGATCGCGCTGTATATCTGGGCCGGCCCGCACCACCTGCACTACACAGCACTGCCGGACTGGGCGCAGACGCTGGGCATGGTGATGTCGATCATCCTGCTGGCGCCCAGCTGGGGCGGCATGATCAACGGCATGATGACTCTCTCCGGTGCCTGGCATAAGTTGCGCAGCGATCCGGTGTTGCGCTTCCTGGTGGTGGCCCTGGCGTTCTACGGTATGTCTACCTTCGAAGGCCCGATGATGGCGATCAAGACCGTCAATGCCTTGTCCCATTACACCGACTGGACCATCGGCCATGTGCATGCCGGTGCCCTGGGCTGGGTGGCGATGATCAGTATCGGTGCGCTCTACCACATGGTGCCGAGGCTCTGGGGCCGGGACGGCATGTACAGCATCCGGCTGATCAACCTGCACTTCTGGATGGCTACCATGGGTACCGTGCTGTACATTGTCGCGATGTGGGTCAATGGCATCACCCAGGGCCTGATGTGGCGTGCGGTCAACGTCGACGGCACCTTGACCTATGCCTTCGTCGAAGCGCTGGAAGCCAGCCACCCTGGCTATATCGTGCGGATGATCGGCGGGGGCATCTTTGCTGCCGGCATGCTGCTGATGGCCTTCAACTGCGCGATGACCATTCGTGGCGCGAGAGTGCAGGAGCAGTCCGCTGACCTGGTTCAGGCTGGGCGTTGAGCTGATGTCATGGCCGGGGGGCGCACCTGCGGTCCCCCCATTAGCTCGGCCCCGCTGTCGTCGAGCGGGTGCTCGACAACCCTGGCACGGCTCCTGGGTGTCGCGCCCCGTCCACGTTCGGGTGCGACGCCTGCGGTCTACAGATTACTCCAACCCCTTGTCGTCGAGCGGGTGCTCGACAACCCTGGCACTGCCCCTGGGGTGTAGCGCCCCCGCGCTACGCCTGCGGCCTCGCCATCGCGTCGGTTTGGTGTTCATCATATAAAAATTGTTGTTCTATTCGTCAATTATTATTGAATTGTCTGTATTCATGCCGGCGGGCAGAATAGCGACTCTTTTATTTCCCCCTGGCAAAGTTCCGGTTTCTGATGTGCTCCACTGCCGTCACTAATCACCGGCAGGAGTACGCATGATATCCGGTCAGTTGCTGACCCTTTCCCGTCGTTTATTCGGTTGGTTGCCGCGCACCGTGCAGACTCGCCCCGGCGAGTGGTTGCGTGCCGCTACTGGCGTGGCGGTGGCAGTGGCCTGCACTTTCTGGATTTCCAGCCTGCTGTACGGACCGACCACGGCGATGGTCCTGCTGGGGCCGGCAGGTGCCTCGGCGGTGCTGCTGTTCGTGGTCTCGTCCGGAGCACTGGCCCAGCCATGGCCGGTGCTGGGCAGCTATCTGCTGGCGGGTGTGGTCGGGGTGGCGGCGCTGCATCTGCCGTTACCGGAGATGACCACCAGCTGGCTGCTGATCATCGCTGTGGTTATCGTGGTGTTGGGTATGTCGCTGCTGCGCTGCCTGCATCCGCCGGGCAGCGCCATGGTGCTGGTGATCGTGCTAGCCGGTGATCTACTGGCGCCGCTGGGCGGCTGGCTGCTGTTGCCGATCATGCTCAACGCCTGCTGCCTGTTGTTCTGCGCCACGCTGTACAACAACCTCACCGGCATCCGCTATCCCAAGCAGGCACCGCGGGCCGATCTGCACCACACCCGCGATATCCTGCCGGAGCAACGCGTCGGCTTCACCGAAGAGGATCTGGACCGCGCACTGGACAAGTTCGGCGCCTTTATCGATATCACCCGGGACGATCTGGAGCAGATCATCCGTGATACCGAAAGCTCGGCGCTGCGGCGCAAGATGGGCAATATCCGCGCCGAGCAGATCATGTCGCGGGATATCCGCACGGTCGGCCCGGACACCACGGTGATGCAGGCCATCCGTCTGTTCCGTCATCACCACGTCAAGACCCTGCCGGTAGTGGACAGTGAAGGCGTGGTGCAGGGCATTATCAGTCTGAGCGATCTACTGGCGCAGCTGGATCTGCCGATGGGCCGGATCCTGCCGACGCGCATCAACCTGTGGCGTGACCAGCCGCTGCACAAGGTGATGACCGCGCCAGTGGTCACCGTGGACGGTCAGACCCATGTGGTCGACATGATTCCGCTGATGTCGAGTCAGGGACTGCACTGCCTGCCGGTGCTGGACCATGGCCGACTGGTCGGCCTGGTGACCCAGACCGATGTGATCGCTGCGCTGCATCGTGACCTGGTCAACCATATGGCCTGAGCGACTCAGATCATCGGGTCCCAGCGTTGGGACCAGTCCTGGCTGGTATGGGTCAGTTCGCGCAACAGCTTCAGCGCCTGGTCCAATACTTCGGACTCGCGCTGCCGGGAATACACCAGGTAGGTCGGAAAGCTGAACTCCGGCGCCATGCTTACCGGTTCCAGTAGGCCATTGTCCAGATAGCTCTGCACTACCCGACTGCGGAAGTACCCCGAACCGCCCGACTCCAGTATGTATTGCAACGCCAGCGGCCCCAGGTTGAAGGTCACCGGCGCACGGGCCTTGTCGGGCAGGGCGGCATCATGCTGCCGCCGGAAATGCTCGCCCCAGTCGATATACACATAGGGTTCCGGCTGGCCAGGCAGGCTGACCTGGATCAGCTTCTCCTCCAGCAATTCCTCCACCTGCAGACCGGGCAGATATTCGGGCTGATAGACCAGCGCCGCATCCAGCGAACCCTGCTCCACGCGCTGCATCAGCACCCCACTATCACCGATCTCGGCACGCACCGAACGCTCGGGGATCTCCCGGCGCAGGGCCCGTACCCAGTGCAGCAGCAACGGCGTACTCAAACTGGCCTCGCCACCGATATGCAGCACATCACTGAAACCCTTGAGCAACGGCAGGTCGCGCTGGGCCATATCCCAGGCCTGGGTCATCTGCGTGGCATGGGTGATGAACGCCTCGCCATCCGCGGTCAGGCGGGCACCGGAGCGGTTGCGGATGAACAGCGTGCAATTGAGCTGGCTTTCCAGGCTCTGGATGCGCGAGGTGATGGCCGCCTGGGTGACATGCAGCCGATCGGCCGCAGCGACAAAACTGCCGCAGCGCACGATCTCCAGAAAGGTGCGGGCCAGGCTGATATCCATGTGACCGATTCCCGAGGTGAAAGGGGCATTCTAGCAAGCTGGAGGAGGCGCTGGTGGAACGATACGTAGTTTGGTCAGCATGTTCTCCACAGGCTTCGGCTGGGCATGGAACCAACCTTGGGTCAGTTCGATATGGCATGTTGCCTTTCTTGCCACCCGTCAGGACATCAGAACCTGAAGAACGCCACTCGCTGTTTCAGTTGCTCCGCCAGCTGGGTCAGTTCCCGGCTCGAGGCTGCCACCTGGTTCGAGCTGGCGGAGGTATGCAGGGTGGCATCACGGATGCGCAGGATGTTCTGGTTGACCTCTTCGGCCACGGCGCTCTGCTGCTCGGCGGCGCTGGCGATCTGGGCGTTCATGTCATTGACCGCACCCACCTCGTCGCGAATGCTGGCCAGGGCGCTGCCGGTTTCACGGGTATGTTCGACCGTCTCGTGGGTCAGGCTGCGGCTGGCCTGCATTACCTGGCTGGCCTTGCTGGCGCCTTCCTGCAGCTTGGCGATCATCTCGCGGATCTCGCGTGTCGAGTTCTGGGTACGGGCAGCCAGGGCGCGCACCTCGTCGGCGACCACGGCGAAGCCTCGGCCCTGCTCTCCGGCACGGGCGGCCTCGATGGCGGCATTGAGTGCCAGCAGGTTGGTCTGCTCGGCGATGGCGTTGATCACTTCGGTGATTTTCTCGATGTTGCTGCTGTCCTCGGAGACCTGGGTTACCGTTCCGGCTGCCTCTTCCAGGATCTCGGCCAGGTGGTGAATCGAGGTCACGGTCTTCTGCGCCAGACCATGGCCATGTTCGACTTCCCCTTCGGCCTTCAGGGTCGCGCTGGCGGCGCTGGCGGCGTAGCCTGCCACCTCGCCGACCGTCGCGGCCATCTGATTGATGGCGGTGGCCATCTGTTCGGTCTCGGCGGTCTGCAGGCGGATCTGCTCATTGTTGCTGGCGCTGGTCGATTGCAGCTGGGTGGCGGCCACCGACATGTGGTTGGCTACCGCGGCGACCTCGGACAGGGTGCCGGTCAGGTGCTCGATGGTGTTGCGCATGGCATCCATCACGCTGCCCGGATAGCGGGTGGTGATCTTCTGGTGCAGGTTGCCTTCGGCCAGCGCATGGATGGCCTGGACCACCTCCCGGGGCTCGGCCCCGAGTCGGGTCTGCAGGCTGCGGATGATCAGGAATGCCACCAGGCTGCCCAGCAGCAGGGCGACCAGAGTCACGCCGAGCATGATGTTGCGGAAGCCGCTGGCTACGGCGCGCACGGTCTCGATGTCGCGGGTGATGTGGCGTTCCTGGTAGTCGATGAAGGCGTTGATGTCGGCCAGCCACTGGGTGTAGGCCGGTGCGGCATCGCGGCTGAGCAGCAGACGGGCGGCCGCGAAGTCGCCACGCTGGCGTTGTTCGATCAGTTGTGTCATCAGGCGCTGGGTCCTGGCCTCGGTGGCCTGGATCTGTTCAAGTAGCTTGCGCTCCTCGGCCCCGAGCAGGCCCTGGGCGACGAGCCTGTTCAGCGGTGTGGCGGAATCCTGATAGAAGCCATCCAGCCGGGTGATTTCCGCCAGGTGTTCGTTCAGTTCGCGCGGATTCTCGGCCAGCACGGCATCGCGTGCGGAAATGGCCCGGTCATGTACGCTGCCACGGAAGTTGATGGCGTAGCGTTGCTTGATGGCTGACTGATTGCTCTGGGTCAGCAGGCTGTCCATGAGGCCGACCCGCAGGATGCCGAGGGTGGTGACCAGCATCATCATGGCCAGGACCAGACCGAAACCGAGGCCGAGACGCTGGGCAATGCTGAGCCTGAAAATGGGAGTACGCATGATGATACCTGTCTGGCTGAGTGGATCTAACGGTTGGTTGTCGTTGTTGCTGCTGAAGCCTGTTCACAGCTCGGTTGGCTCGGGGACGAGTCCTCCAGGCCCGGGTAGTCGTCGCTGACGATGTAGCGGTTCTTGCCGGCTCGCTTTGCCTCGTACATGGCCGCGTCGGCCTTGCTGATCAGCAATTCCGTCTGGTCGCCATGCTGCGGGGCGAGGGCCACGCCTATGCTGGCCGACAGCTGGATCAAGCTGCCATCTGTCACTCTGACCGGCTCGGCGATGGCCTGCAGGAGGCGTTCGAGGACTGGATAGTGGGCCTGCGGATGCTGCAGGTCGTCGATGATGGCGATGAACTCATCCCCGCCGAGTCGTACCAGGGTATCGCTGTCCCTGAGCGTTGCCTGCATACGCTGGGCGACTGTCTGTAGCAGTTCGTCGCCTTGCATGTGGCCATACTGGTCGTTGACTGCCTTGAAACCGTCCAGATCGATGAAGGCCACCGCCAGTGAAGTACTGCGCCGCTGTAGGTGGCGTAGGGACTGCTGCATGCGTTCGGCCAGCAGCCACCGGTTCGGCAGCCGGGTCAGCGGGTCATAATGCGCAGTGTATTCGAGCAGTTTCTGGCGTTCGTTGAGCAGGATCAAACGTTTCACCAGAACCGTCTGCTGGCGCAACCTGAGCAATGCCCAGACGAGACAGGCGGCCAGCAGACCGGTGAAAGCAAGTAGCAGATTGACCAGGTTCATGCCCAGGCGCCCCAGCGGTGGGCGGAGCGGGATGGGGATGGTCGACAGTCTGAGCATTGCCTGTCTCCGCTGCTCATGCTTGGTTACCGAGGGGCAACTCGACAGTGAAGACATCGATGTTGCGGGAGGGCCATTTGCCCGTGGGCTCGCGGGCAAGGACTCGGTCGTTGCTGCCGGGCCGGGCCAGGTCGACGATCTCCACGGGGATCGGCTGCCTCAGCAGGTGGTAAAAGAACACCTTCACCCTGTTTTTCCAGCAGAGATGCTGCAACCAGGAGCCAGACGGGCTGTGGATATACGCGCCGCGGATGAGATCGGAAACAGCGATACGTTTAAGCACTGGACAGGGGTTCCGAAATACTGGAGCTGATGAAGGCTTCGAGGAAGATGCCGATAATGACTGCAGAGTGTTCTATCAGGACTTGTGTCTCCAATAGTTTTTAGCGATTGCAAATTGCAATGATAGCAATGACGAATAACGCCAGACTTTGCCAGGTGGTCCTATGCCTTTGGACGAAGGGAATAAATGCTGTGGGTGCTCTACGACAGGCTTGTAACGTGATACACCGCATCCATGACGACAGGAATCACGTTCAAACTGGATACATTGCGGGGTAGTCGCATTCTGATCGTGGACGATAGCGAAGATGAGCGCATGTTATTGGCCACTTATCTGCAGGGCCAAGGGTGTCGTATCTATCTGGCCAAGGATGGCTTTGATGGCATGCATAAGTCTTTGATGATTCAGCCTGATGTGGTGCTGATGGATGTTCGCATGCCGGTATGCGATGGGGTGACCGCCTGCCGCGCCATGCACAATGATCCGCGTACGCACGATATTCCCGTGATTTTTCTCTCGGCCGCGATCATGCCTGGCGAGCGGGTCCAGGGGTTGCTGGCCGGGGCGGTGGATTATGTAAGCAAGCCGTTCGATTTCGAGGAAGTGCGGCTGCGCCTGGCGGTGCATCTGCGCGAACGTTCGGTTGTCGAGCTGGGGCTGGCCAGTTCCCCCGGAGCTGCGGCTGAGGTCTCGAATCTTGACAGCATCCTGTTCCAATCGGCACGCCTGCATCTGCTCGGGTCGCTGGCAGATACACCAGACCTGCAACGACTGGCCTGGGCTGTGGGTACCAACAGACGCCGACTCAATGCAGCTTTCAGAAATTGTGTCGGTATCACGGTATTCGAGTATCTGCGTGAAGAGCGCATGAAGGAAGCTCGACGCCTCCTGGCCAATACCCAATTGGAGATTCAGGTTATTGCGATGGAGGTCGGCTATACCAGTGGAGCTAATTTCGCCACCGCTTTCAAGGACAGGTTCGGTATTTCACCCAGTCACTTTCGCCAGGTTCGTGTTGTTCGAGGGGAAGCATGAAGTGGTTCGACTGGGCAGCTCCTGAAGGTACGTTCACCATGTGCGCAGCCGTGCTGGGTAGCGGCATCATGCTTGCCGTCGTCGGCATTCTTACCGCGCATCTGGCGAGTGGACGTCGACAGCGCCTGCGTCTGGAAGAAGAAGTAGCACAGCGCACCGAAGAGTTGCGCCAGGCCCTGCTGTCGGCGAATGAAGCCAGTCGAGCGAAGACCGACTTCATCGCCCGGATTGGTCATGACTTGCGCTCACCACTGACTTCCATCATCGGCTACAGTCAACTCCTGTCTGACGCAGGGGGCCCGCAGGCTCGCCAGGCACGAACCATCCGGCGCAGTGCCAGGCATATGCTCAATCTGATCAATGATCTGATCGAGTATACCCATGGGGGAGGCGACAAGCTGAACGAGGTCCCAGTACGCATCCATATATTGCTTGAAACCATCGTCGAAGAAGCCTGGATCCTGGCCAGAAAGAATAACAATCAGTTCATGTCCTCAATCCAGAGCAATCTGCCCAGCATGCTCGTGGTGGATGGTACGCGTCTGCGGCAGATACTGACCAACCTATTGGACAATGCTGCCAAATTCACCCATGACGGCGTGATCGAACTGGTGGCAGGCATGGAGCAAGCCGGACGCGTTGACCAGGCATGGCTGTGGTTCTCGATCAGGGACACGGGTTGCGGCATAGAGCCGGATGACCAGGCGAAAATATTCGAGCCGTTCTATCGATCCGCTGGCCTGTCCGAAGGTATCGGGCTGGGTCTGCCAATCGTTGCCGAGTGGACCAGGCGTATGAATGGAACGCTGACGCTGCGTAGCACACCGGGTGAAGGAACCGAGATAGATGTGCGCTTGTTGGTTCGGCTCGATATTGAAGTGCATATTCCCCCTGCGCAATCATCGAGTGCTGACGATCACTTGTCCTGGCCAGATGTCGCTGATGGCGAGTTGACCATCCGGGAGCTGCCAGCTGCCGTTGCGAAGGTCCGCGTTGGCTGCTCGAATGCCGCTGGCTGTGATGATATCGCTCCACCTTCCGAGATGTTGGAGCAGGCGGAGCGATTGCTGGCCATGGGGGCACTGACGGATCTACATGATTGGGTGAAGACGCTATACCAGACACATCCACAATGCCGGACCTTTGCATTGCTTTCGCAGACGCTGGTCGAGGCAGGTGATCTGGATACCCTGCGCTGGCTGGTCGGGCGCAATCGCGATATGCCAATAGCCGCTGGATTTGACGAAGTAGAGTAATTGCTCTATAAAATCAGGGGAGACATCAATCGACAATAACAACGACAAACCGGATTGCTTACCATGTTCAGATTCGCTTCCCTGACCCCGCTGCTGGGCGCTCTCGTATTACTTGCACCCTTGTCTGGCCAGGCTGACACCCGCCCCAATATCCTGCTGATCGTCGCTGATGACATGGGCTTTTCCGACCCTGGTGTCTATGGCGGAGAGATCAGTACGCCGAATATCGACGCGCTGGCTGCCGAAGGCCTGCAATTCAGCAACTTCAATGTGGCCGCCACCTGCTCTCCGACCCGGGCGATGCTGATGACCGGCGTTACCAGCCACAAGGTCGGCATGGGCAACATGAAGGAGATCATGGCCGACAACCAGAAGGGCCAGCCCGGCTACGAGACCTGGCTCAACGACCAGGCCGTTACTCTGCCGACCCTGCTGCGCGATGCCGGCTACCGTACCTACATGGCCGGTAAGTGGCATCTGGGCGCTCGCCCCGAGAGCCTGCCCAATGCCCGGGGTTTCGAGCGCTCGGTGGCCCTGCTGGAAAGTGGCGCCGACAACTGGGAAGCCAAGCACTACCTGCCTGCCGGGACCGCTACCTGGGTCGAAGACGGTCAGCCGATCAGCCTGCCGGATGAGTTCTACTCGTCGTTCTACTATGCCGACAAGCTGATCGAATACCTGGACAGCGGGCAGGGCAGTGACCAGCCGTTTTTCGCCTACCTGGCGTTCCAGGCGGTGCATGCGCCGCACCATGCACCTGAGGCCTATGTGGAAAAGTACGCCGAGACCTACCAGGAAGGCTGGGACGCGATTCGCCAGCAGCGCTACGAGCGGTTGACGGCCATGGGGCTGCTGCCGCGCACCGCAGAGTCGGTGATCAGCAGCGACTGGGGCACTTTCTATGACACTTCGCCCATCGACTGGGACAGCCTCAGCGATCAGGAGCGCGACTACCGGGCCCGCCAGATGGCGGTCTATGCGGGCATGGCCGAGGCCATGGATGAGAGCATCGGGCGGGTCATCAGCCACCTCAAGGCCAGTGGCGACTATGACAATACCCTGGTCATCTTCATGAGTGACAATGGTGCTGAGTCCACGGTCCTGACCGAGATAGCGCCGCTGTTCTATCGTCTGCGCTACGAGCGGGACTATGCGGAGCTGGGCCGCCGTGGCAGCTGGAGTGAGTACGGCCCGGGCTGGGCCTATGCGTCCAACTCGCCGTTCTACTCCTACAAGGGGTCACCGTTCAACGGTGGCATGAGGGTGCCGATGATCATGCGTTATCCCGCTGTGATCGAGCCCGGCTCACGCACCTCGGCGTTTGGCTATGTGACCGATATTGTTCCCACCCTGCTGGAGCTGAGCAACACCCCGGCGCCGGACGGGGAATATCAGGGCCGCAAGGTGCACAGCATCATGGGCACCAGCATGACGCCGCTGCTACGGGGCGAGAGCGAACGTATCCATGCTGCCGAGGAGGTGATTGTCTATGAGCTGGCCGGTGGTATCGCCATCTGGCAGGGCGATTACAAGCTGGTGGCATCACGCTCCGGCGCGATTGCGGCGCGCCCCGACGCGCTGTTGTTCAATCTGCGCGATGACCCTCTGGAGCGCCATGACCTGTCGGTACAGCAGCCGGAGAAAGTGGCCGAGCTGATGCAGGCCTATCACCGTTTCGTGAACGAGCATGGACTGGTCGAAGTGCCGGATGACTACAACGCCTGGCAACAACTGAATCGCAACGCCCGGGAGCAGTTGCTTGACCGCCACGGTGGCAAGTTGCTGCTGGGCGCTGGCATCCTGTCGCTGCTTATCGGCTGGTGGCTGTATGCCCGCTTCAGTCGCCGACGGCGCCGAGTGGAATCTTGAGTCGCAGGGGGGTATCAACAGGCGCTGATACCCTCCAAAGGCACATATAACTGGTCACACAGGGCCTTTACCGCCTCTTGATAGGCCGGTGCGACATAACCTTCTTCCAGAATGAGTATCTGATAGATGCCGCGTCGCAATAACTGCTCGCTCAGGTTCAGCTGGACCCCCTGGGTAGTGGCCAGAAAGCGCATCCAGGAACTCAGAACGATCCATACGTTGATGCTCAGGGTTTCCGCCTGCTGGGGGCTGAGCTGCAGGATGCCGGCGTCGGCAAACGCCTGATATATCCTTTGCGTGCTGCATAGGCTGTGCTGGGAAAACTGCCGATAGCGTGCGGCCAGTTCGGGATCAGACTCCAGCAGGTATTCCAGGCCCTGATGCAGAAAGCGAAACTGCCAGATGATTTCCAACAGGCTTTCCAGGTAACGGGTCTTGTCCTGCAGGGTGACGGTGGTGCCTTCGGGCAGGATGAAAAAGATCTCCATCCTCTGCTCGAACTCGCTGAAGAGTTCGGCAACGATCATGGATTTGTTGCGGAAGTGGTAATAGAGGTTGCCCGGGGAGATACCCAGGTGGCTGGCGATGTGGTTGGTGGTCACGTTACGCTCGCCCTGGGTGTTGAACAGCTCCAGGCTGGCCTGGAGGATGCGTTCACGGGTGTTGGATTTGCTGGCCATGCGGGCTCTCATGTGGTGACTCAGGTCGGACGCGGCCCGCAACCGGCATGCCGCCGGCTGCGGGTGGTGATGCATTATTCCCCGAGAGGCTCGATCAGTGCAAAGTCCGGAGAGAATTCGTCCATCAGCCCCAGCAGCCCGAAGAAGGCCTGCGGGTTACCCTCGATGCGGATGTCGCCGGCCTTCACGGCAGCGGGGAAGCTGCTCTGCTGGGTCAGGATGCGATCCAGTGTCGCCCGGGTCAGGCTGATACTGGCATCGGCCTGTTGCGCCTGGCGGTCCGGTAGCCAGGTCAGGGTGGCGTTCTGCAGGGTGACCCGATAGCGCTCATCGAGATCGGTGAAGTGCCAGTTCAGCACCAGGTCCATGCCCTCGGCTTTGGGGCCGTTCAGGCGCACGCCGAGCAGATCGAAGAACATGCCGGTATCCAGCGCCTGCAGCATATCGGTGGCAATGGCGGCGGCATCGCGCTGCGCCGCACCGCTACGCAGCTCCATGGCTCCGGACAGATAGGCGTTGCGCCAGGGACCGGACTCGGCCTGGTAGCCCATTTGCTCCAGCGCGGCGGCGTTCAGCTCGCGGGCGGCCTGGTTGTCCGGTTCGGCGAAGACCGCCTGACTCATGATCGAAGCCACCCAGCGGTACTCACCACGCTCGAAGTCCTTCCGGGCGCGATCGATCACCTGGTCGATCCCGCCCATGTATTCCAGGGTTCTGCGTGCCGCTTCCCGGCCCGGCAACGGGTTGAGGTTGGCCGGGTTGGCATCATACCAGCCGAGGTACTTCTGATAGATGGCGCGGGCATTGTGGCGCAGGGTGCCGTAATAGTCGCGGGCGCTCCATTCTCTGGCCAGGCTGGCCGGCAGGCGGATCCGTTCGGCAATCTCATCCGGTCGATGGCCATGGTTCATCAGCCGCACGCTCTGGTCGTGGATGTACTTGTACAGATCCCGTTGCACGCTGAGAAAATGCTTCACCCCGTCCTGATTCCATACCGGCCAGTGGTGCTGGGCAATCAGGATATCGGTGCGCGGGCCGTACTCCTCCAGCACCTCGTCGATATAGCGCGACCAGCGGCTGGCGTCGCGCACCTCGGCGCCGCGCAGAGTGTAGATATTGTGCAGCTGGTGGGAGGTGACCTCGGCGGTATTCAGTACCCGCGTTGCCGGAAAGTACAGCATGAGCTCGGCCTGGGCCTCGCTGTCATGGGCCAGGTGGAAGTCGATCTCCACACCGTCGATCACCTGGCGACCATTGGTCGTGATGATGTCGGTAGGCGGGATCAGTGTCAGTGCGCCGACGCTCAGCGCCTTGCCCAGGCCATTGTCGATATGCCCGTCGGGGCTGACCGGCAGGTTGGTGCCATACATGTACATGGCGCGACGGGTCATGGCGTTGCCGGCGATCACGTTCTCGCTCACCGCATGTTCCATGAAGCCCTCCGGGGCGTAGATCCGCACCCGGCCCTGCTTGACGTCCTCGTCACTGACGACGCCGCGCACCCCACCGAAGTGGTCCACATGGTTATGGGTGTAGATGACGGCGACCACCGGCTTGGCCGGACGATGCTCGAGGTAGAGGTCCAGTGCCGCCCGGGCGGTGGTGGTCGTGAGCAGCGGGTCGATGATGATCAGGCCGCTGTTGCCTTCGACCACTGTCATGTTGGCCAGATCCATGCCGCGCACCTGGTATATCCCTTCGGCCACTTCGAACAGGCCGTGGATGCTGTTCAGCTGGGCCTGGCGCCACAGGCTGGGATTGGCGGTGTCAGGAGCTGCCTGCTCGTCGAGGAAGGCATAGGCGGCCATGTTCCAGGCGGTGCTGCCGTCAGGATTGAGCAGGGGGCCGTCTTCCACGGCGGCGATGAGACCGCGGCGGGCATCCTCGAAGGCCTGGCGGTCACTGAAGTCCAGTTGCTGCAGGACGGCGGCATTGGCCTCGGTGGTTGACGGCTCGGCGGGCTGGTTGTTGGCTGCGGCCATGAGGGGCAGGCACAGGGTGGCGGTCAGTGCCGCCGTCAGATAGAGAGTTCTGGTCATCTCGTCACTCCGGTCCAGGTGGTTGTTCTCGATTGTGTACTGTCATCCCGCCAGCCGTTCAGCCAGCAGGCTGGACAGCTTCGCGGTCAGGGCATAGATGGACAATTGCGGGTTGGCACCGACACTGGTGGGGAACAGCGAGCCATCATGGATGGACAGGTTCTCCAGCTGATGGTGGCGGCCCAGGCTGTCGGTCACGGCCTGGCGGGGATCTTCGCCCATGGCGCAGCCGCCCATCACGTGGGCGCTGCCCAGGCGGGTCTTGTAGCGACGCTGGTCCAGCCCATCGATCATGCGTCGGGCGGCCTCCAGGCTGGTGACCAGTTGGGCATCGTTGTGAACCGGTGCTGCTGCCCTGGCGCCGGCAGCGAACTGCAGCTCGACCATGTTCAGGTGGGTTCGGCGTACCGCTTCCCAGGTATAGTCGGTCAACTGGTAGTCCAGCACGGGCGAGCCATCGTCCCGCAGTTGCACGGTGCCTTCGGCGCTGTCCGGATGGAAGCCGTCGCGTAGCAGGGCGATCATCATGTTGCTGTGGGGCAACTGCTCCATCAACGCGGCATGGGCCTTGCCGAAGTCGCCGAGCAGCGAGGCGGTGAAGCCCGGTTGCAGAGGGGGGACTTCCAGTTTGTAGCCCATGCTGCCGGTGGCGCTGTCGTCGGGCCAGAGAAAGTGATCCGAGTAGATCGACTGGGGCGCGCCATAGAACGGATTGACCGTTTGCTCGAACTGGGCCCAGGCCGAGGTCGTCGGGTGCAGGTAGGTGCGTTTGCCGGCTCGCTGGTGCGGGTCGGGTGCATCGGAGCGCAGCAGGATCGCGGGGGTATTGATTCCGCCGCCGGCCAGAATGTAGTGCCTGGCGCGTACCATGATCCGGTGCCCAGTGGGCGCCACGCAACGCTCATCCATGGCCAGACATTCGATACCCGATACCCGGTCGCCTTCCAGCAACAGGCGCTGGGCGCGGGCCAGGTACAAGAGTTCTCCGTCCTGTTCCAGCAGGGCGGGGATGCAGGTGACCAGCATCGACTGCTTGGCGTTGGTCGGGCAGCCCAGGCCGCAGTAACCGAGGTTCCAGCAGCCACGTACGTTGCGTGGAATGACCGCCCAATGCAGGCCGAGCTGTTCGCAACCCTTGCGCAGAATGTCATTGTTGGCATTGGGTGGCAGCCCCCAGCGTGCGATGCCCAGGCGCTGTTCCATGCGTGCGAACCAGGGAGCCATTTGCTCCTTGCTGTGGCCGACCACGGCGTGTTCGCTGGCCCAGTGCTGGAGGGTGGGTTCGGGAGTGCGGAAACTGGATGTCCAGTTGACCAGGGTGGTGCCACCCACGGCGCGCCCCTGCAGGATCATCACGGCCCCGTCCTTGGTGGCACGTGCGGCGGACTCCTGGTACAGGGTGGGGTAAGCGTTGCTCTCCTGCATCTTGAAGTCGGTGCTGGTGAACAGGCCGCCTTCCTCTATCAACAGCACCTTGTAGCCTGCTGCGCTCAATATCTCCGCGCTGGTGGCACCACCTGCGCCGCTGCCGACGATGGCTATGTCGGCTTCCAGGGTCAGGTCCTTGGTCAGCAGCGAGGCATTATGGGCCTTCCAGCCCCGGGCCAGGCCTTCGGCAAAGGGATCGTTTATCGACATGCTTGGACTCCTCGTCATGCCTCAGATGGTGGGCGGGCCGGGGTAGCCGCAGCTGTCCCAGGACTGGGGCGCGGTGTACCAGGCGATCTGTATGGGTTTGGTCAGGGCGTTGTAACCCTGCTGGAACAGATCGAAGGAACTGTTTTCCCAGCGCCGCAGGAAGGCTTGCACGGTCTGGTCGTCGGCCTTGTCCCAGCTACGCCAGACACCGGTGGTCGGGCCGCGGGTGATGCTGCTGGTCAGCAGGTCGAACAGTTGCCTGAACTGCTCGAGCATGTGCGGCGGCATATGATTCAGAGCGTCATCCATGGACTGCAGGACGGTGTCGACAGCCTGCTGCCGATCGGTTTCCGGTAGCGTGCCGGCGAGCACCACCGGGATCAACCGGCGCAGCATAGGCAGATCGCTGTCACGCAGTTGCACGAAGGTATCGGCGGGTTTATCCGCCGCACAGCCGGACAGGGTGGCGATGCCGCCAGCGCTGGCCAACAGTGCGGTACCGGCCAGGCCGATCTTGAGTAGTTGGCGACGGCCGATATGGCTGTCACCCTGGATGGAGGTTGTCATTGTTGTTGCTCTCACCTCGGGTTACGGAATGACCGGCAACGCTGATACCGGGTGCGCCTATGGCGCCGCGGCGGCGACCTGTCAGCGAATCAGCAGTTTGCGCAGCCACTTCTGCAACGCTGTGCCATAGGGTGGATAGAGCACCCGGGTAGCGTTGTATCGCGGTTTGCGCAGTACCGCCTTGGCCTTGCTGAAGGTCAGAAAACCCTCATGGCCGTGATAATGACCCATGCCGGAAGGCCCGATGCCCCCGAACGGCAGATCGCAGACCGCGACATGCAGCAAGGTCTCGTTGATGCCGACGCCGCCGGAATGGGTCTGCTCCACCACCCGTTGCTGCTCGGCCTGTTCATGACCGAAGTAGTAGAGTGCCAGGGGGCGGGGGCGGGCATTGATGTAGCGGATGGCGTCCTCGATCTGCCGGTAGGGAATGATCGGCAGCAAGGGGCCAAAGATTTCCTCCTGCATCACCTGCATGTCATCGCTGACATCCAGCAGCAGGGTATGCGGCAGGCGCCGGTCCTGGGCGCCATCGAACAGTGGCAGCAGCTGAGCGCCCTTGGCCTGGGCATCCTCCAGATAGCTGTTCAGGCGAGCCAACTGGCGTGGGTTGATGATGCTGGTGTAATCCGGGTTGTCCTTCAACTGCGGATAGAAGCGGCCAACGGCCGCGCGATAGGCGCTGACGAACTCCTGCAGCCGCGCCTCCGGCACCAGCACGTAATCCGGGGCAACGCAGGTCTGCCCGGCATTCATGGTCTTGCCGAAGGCGATGCGTTCGGCGGCATCGGCCAATGGCACTGTGCTGGAAACGATCGCCGGCGACTTGCCGCCCAGCTCCAGGGTCACCGGAGTCAGGTTGTCCGCTGCGGCATGCAGGATGTGCCGGGCAATGCTGGTGGCCCCGGTGAACAGCAGATGATCGAAGGGCAGTGCGGAAAAGGCCGCGCCGACCTCTGCCTCGCCCAGCACCACGGCCACCTGCTCCTCGGGGAAAGTCCTGGCCAGCAGCTCCTTGAGCAACTGCGAGGTGGCCGGAGTGGCCTCGCTCATCTTGAGCATCACCCGGTTGCCTGCAGCCAGCGCACCGAGCAACGGGCCGATGGACAGGAAGATCGGATAGTTCCACGGCACTATGACTCCGACCACGCCCAGCGGCTGGTAGAACACCTGCGCCGAACCCGGCTGGAAGGCCAGGCCCAGTCTGCGTCGGGACGGCTTCATCCAGCGCCGCAGGTGTTTGCACACATGATCGAGGGATTGCAGGCTGGGCAGGATCTCGGCGAACAGGGTCTCGTCCCGTGAGCGGTTGCCGAAGTCCTGGCTCACCGCCTCGGCCAAGGCATCCTGTTCATTCGCCAATAGGGTGCGCAGCTTTTTCAATTGACTCAGTCGGGTGTCCAGGGACGGCATGGGCGCCGCCTGGAAGGCCTCGCGTTGACGCTGTAACAGGGCGCTCAACTGATCATCTGGGGCATCGGAAGAGAAAATGGCCGACATGGATATGCTCCGCAATTTTAGAGTAATTATTCTAATCGATTTTTAAAGCAATGAGGCACTGCCGTCAAGTGATCGACAGAGATGGGCGCTGCAGGTGCCGGGCGGTTTATTCAGCCGATCTGGTTGGCGGCGAGATGCGTCTCGGGCTGAATTTGAGCGGGTTGTTGCAGGATGGCGGTCAGGGTGGTTTCGCCTGGCCTGGAATGAATACGCAACTGCCCGCCGATGCGGGCTATACGCGCGTGCATGCTGCGCATGCCTACGCCATGACCCGCTTGCAGGGTGGCATCGACATCGAAGCCCATGCCGTCATCGGTCACTACCAGTTGCATGCCGCCGCCGCGCAGTCCACTCATGCTGATGGTCAGAGAGTGAGCGTGGCTGTGCTTGATGATGTTGGTCAGGGCTTCCTCGAGAAAACGGGTCAGCGCCAGTTGCTCGGGAGAGGAGAGATCGCATGGCCACTGGCTTGGTAGTTGCCACTGCGAATTCAACTGCAGTTCATCGAACAGATGGACGAATCGGTGACGCAGGGGAGCCAGCCAATCGGTCGGTGTGGCACTGACGGTGGTATTGGCCGAACTGTTGTCGATGATCTGCCGCAGGTCGTCACGGAGCATTTTCAGCATGGATAGAAACTGCATCCGGTCCAGGCGTTCCCCGGCTTGTTCGACAGTGGCAATGGAGCGCATCAGTGAGCTGCCCAGGCTGTCATGCAGGTCATGGGCGATCACCAGGCGCTCATTGAGCCGGGTATTCTCCATCTCCAGCTGGTGTTCGCGACTGAGTGTCTGGGTCAGCTCATTACGGGTTCGCTCGACGCTTTCCTTCAAGTCCACGTTGAAGTGCTCGATGCGTCGCAGGTTCTCGCTGAAACGCCAGGCGACGATCAGGAACATCAGTATCGGTGTGATCAGGGAGGTCACGGGAATACGGGATTGATGGCTGTTTATCAAGCCCAGCAAGGCCAGGACGTCATGCAGCATGATACCCAGGAAGATGAGCAGGCAGCCTGCCAGCAGCACATTGTGGCGCTGCGGATGGCGGTAGGCATGCCACTGGAACTGTATGCAGTTTGTCATGTAGAGCAGAACAAAGATGAGTGCCGGCCAGCTCAGTACCGGGAGCAGATAGGTTTCGGGTGTCACCCAGATCAATAGCAGGACCAGCAGGGTCGCCAGGCGTGAACACCTGACCAGTCGCGGAAGATGCTGCTTGCCGAAGCGCCAGATGAACATGCTGGATGTGAAGCAATAGAGCACCAGGGCGCTGGTATTGAATCTTTGCCAGTCTGCGGTAGTGGTGAAAGGCCAGGGTGAATAGACCAGGGTATTGCTGATGAACGCCGCCCAGCACCAGGAGCTCAGGGCGAACCAGCCGAACGCGGAGTCCGAGCGGTGCAGCAACCAGAAAATCGAAAATAGCGTCGCCATGACCAGCGACACGACCAGGTTGACCAACAGCAGGGTACGCTGCTGCCACCATTGCTGCTGATGAAGCTGCCAGATATGTTCCGGCTGGCCAACATCGAGCTGACGCACGCCGGGGTGCGAGTAGGACTTGCCGGTGACGCGCAGCCAGATACTGTTGCCTTCGGATTGCAGGCTGGAAGTCGGCAACAGCCAGTAGCGGGGGCTGTTCCAGCTGCGTGACAGTGGCTCGCTCAGATTGCTGTCGCGCCAGAGCAACTCATCATTGACGTAGAGCATGCCGGCCAGCGTCAGTCCGGCGATGGACAGGGCGACGGACTGGTCCTGTAGACAGGCGTCGTTGAGATCCAGTCGATACCATACCGAACCGCTGTGGTCGGGCCAGCGTTTGGTCCAGATATCCGGCAGGGAGACCGGTTCCCAGCCGTCGACAGGGCGTTGCGCATCGCCCTGTAGCTCCCGGGCGGCCTCCATGGCGGTGATCCACTGGGGGCAAGCCTGGGCCAGCAGCGGCATGGCCCAGAGCATCAGCAACAGCAGTCCCCTCAAGGCAGCAGGCCCAGCAGCCGGGCTTCGTTCACCGCGCGGGTGCGGGAGGAAACGGCCAGTTTCTTGTAGGTGTTCTTGATGTGGGTTTCGACGGTATAGCGGGAAATGAACAGGGACTCGGCTATTTCGCGGTTGGTGAAGCCTTGCCCGACCAGTTGCAGTATCTCCGTCTCCCGGCGGCTCAGACTGACGGCAGCGTCATCACTGCCATCTGCGTGAGTAGAGTCCTGCAGCGGTGGGCTGCCTGGCAGCAGGGCCAGAATGCGACGGGCAATGAAGGGGTCTATGGATACCCCGCCGCGTAGCACATTGCGTATGGAAAAGGAGATTTCCAGGTCATCCCGCTCCTTCAGGATGTAGCCAGTGGCACCGGCGCGCAGGGCGGCAAGAATCAGGTCTTCCGTGCTCCAGGCCGAGATCACCACGATGTACAGGCCGGGATCGGCGCTGCGCAGTTCGCTGATCAGCTCTATACCACTGCCATCGGGCAGCCCGAGATCGACCAGTGCCAAGGCGATGGGCTGCTCCTGCATATGGACCCGGGCCTGTGCCAGATTGCTGGAGAACGCCAGCGCATCGTCGCAGTAACCCAACTGCTGCAACAACATGCGCAGCCGCTGCTGCATCAGCGGCTCGTCTTCCACAACCAGAACCGGAGTGGGTAGCAGGGCATCCTGCTGGGGCTGGCTGGTCGTTGACATTGTTCGGGTTGCTCTCATGTTATCTGGGACAGTCTACCAAAAGACCGCCATGACCGGCTGTCAGACGCCGGTGCAAGGTAGAGGCTGTGAGTGTGCATCTTATGGCAGAGCCTGGCCCCGTTGGGAATCACTGAATCTGGGTATTTGCCCTGCCGGTCTGATTGGCGGCCATGCCCGGCTGCCTCGAAAATACCTAGTTGCAGTGATTCCGGGATATCGGTTGTACGGGTCTAATTTGATATTGGTCAAAGCTGATGGTCAGCTCATGTCAGAGCAATCCCGTTGGATGTCAGAAAAGCAGAATGCAGCCAGACCCGATAACCCGACCGGTGTGCCTGACGCACAGACAATAGGTAGTGAGTGATGCGTGCAAGGAGAAGGACATGAAGTGGTTCGTCTGGCGGCTGGGGCGGCTGGCATGGTCGCCACGCAAAGGGGCGACCTGCAGCGAAATCACTGACAGGCGAGGTCGCTGGCGGAGAGTGGGAAGCAATCTTTTCCTGTTGGTCGAACGGCGCTCGGTGATCTTGCAGAAGGGCAGGAAATAGCAGAGCGCGACATCTTCACGCCCGTGATGACAGTTGCTGGGTTGCTGTGGTCGTTTATTTGCGGTCAAGGATTGTGTACATTCGGAGCTGTGTCACCACTGATACGTTACAGCTCGCCAGGCTGGCGAGGTAGGACATCGAAGTCGGGGTAAGGGATGCCGAGGGATTTTCCTTCATCAAACCCATTAGCTGGGCGGCAAATCTGCCCTTTTTTCAGGGCTGTAAGCCTGTGGGCTATCTGCGGCACCCTGCAGGCCGGGCGGAGGGTGTGATTCATGGCCGCGATCATTCCCAGCCTCAGCACCATCCGCAGCATGACCCCGGGAGAGCGTCGTCTGGGGCAAAGGTTGGAAAGTCTGCTGGAAGACGACTATACCGTCTGGTATGACACCCCGGTGGGGCGGCAGCGACGCTATCCGGACTTCATCATCCTTCATCCTGGCCGAGGCCTGCTATTTCTGGAGGTGAAAGACTGGAAGCTGGACAGTCTCAAGCGTATCACGCCCCGAGATGTGGATATTCACACCCCAGACGGCCTGAAAACCGTTAGTAATCCGTTACAGCAAGCCCGCCAGTGTGCGCTTACCGCGATCAAACGCCTGCAGCGTGACGCGCATCTGCAGCAAACCTCGGAACAGTTCAAAGGTAAACTGTGCTTCCCCTGGGGCTATGGTGTGGTCTTTCCCAATATCACCCGCAAGCAGTGGAATGAGGTGATCAGCGAAGACCATCAGGAATTGGTGCTGCAGCCTCATCGTTTGATCTGCAAGGATGAGATGACGGCTACCGCCGACCCGGAAGCCTTTCAGGAGCAGCTGTGGGGAATGTTCGATTACGCCTTCGGCGACAAGCTCAGCCTCCCGCAGATTGATCGCATCCGCTGGAACCTGTTTCCGGAAATCCGCATCAGTGCACCGCAGCAAAGTCTGTTTGGCGAAGCGGAGGCAGATGGAGACGAGGAAGAGGGTGAAACGCTGGGGCAAGACGGTACCACCAGCGGCAAGGGCTCGGTCGAATCGCAATGCTACTACCACACCATCCCCGATATCGTTCGTGTGATGGACCTGCAGCAGGAACAACTGGCCCGGAGCATGGGCGAAGGCCACCGGGTCATTCATGGCGTGGCGGGGTCTGGCAAAACCCTCATTCTCGGCTACCGCTGCCTACGTTTGGCCCAGGCTGTCACCAAGCCGATCCTGGTACTGTGCTTCAACATTACCCTGGCTGCCCGGTTGCGTAGTTTTATTGCCGAAAAGGGCATCAAGGACAAGGTGCAGGTGCACCACTTCCACGAATGGTGCGGCCGGCAACGCAAAACCTATAACGTTGACCTGCTCACCGGCACGGCTCCTTACTGGGAACGGGAAGTGGACACTGTCATCCAGGCGGTGGACCAAGGCCATATTCCCCGTGCCCAGTACAGCGCGGTGATGATCGACGAAGGGCACGACTTCGAGCAGGACTGGCTCACCCTCATCGTGCAGATGATTGATCCCGACACCAACTCCCTGCTGCTGCTTTACGACGATGCTCAGTCCATCTACAAGAAGCGTAGCCTCAAGTTTCCCCTGTCCAGCGCTGGTATTCAGGCCCGGGGACGCACCACGATACTGAAACTGAACTACCGTAACACCCGTGAAATTCTCAGCTACGCCTACGATTTCGCCAGGGATTTCCTGCAAGCCCAGGACGCCGACGAAGATCACATTCCTCTCATTGCCCCAGAAGTGGCGGGCGCCAGCGGCCCGGCACCGCACTTCCGCCAGTTCGAAAACTTCAACGACGAAGCTCACTACATTGCCCGCTGCATCCGCAAATGGCATCAGAACGGCCAACCCCTCAACAACATCGCCGTGATCTACGGTCACCACTGGCAAGCTGAAACTCTGTTAAGAGCCCTGGATTCGGTGAATGTCCCCCATGCCTGGCTGAAAGACAACGCCAGCAAGAAAGCCTACGATGCTAATGCAGAACGCGTGGTCTTGCTAACCAGGCAAAGCAGCAAGGGGTTGGAGTTTGATACTGTGGTGTTGGCGGGCCTGGGTGGATTGAAGGATGACGAAGAGAGCTTGGAGAGCGAAGTACGGCTGCTGTATGTGGGGATGACGCGGGCGCGGCAGCAATTGTTGCTGACGGGAAGCGGGGAGAATTGGTTCGTGGAACAGTTTGGTGGATCGAGAAGCTGATCGGCTCGGCCAATACGAGTGAAGGGACCTGTGGATAGGGGATCGCGGTATTGGCTGGCTGCGACATCACAGATCTAGCAGGGCGATGCCGAAGGCGTTGGCGATCTTGAGCCGGGTTTCCTTGCGCGGTCGGGCTGCCTGTTCCTGTTGGGCTCCGGCTGACGTGAGGTGACGTGGCGGAGCTCTGGGGGGGGGCGTGAGCGGCAGGCATGAAAAAGCCGCCTCGGAGGGCGGCTTGAGAGGCAGACTCACGGTGGCAGTCAGGCGTGATGCGTCTCGCGGCTGAGCACGTCGACAACCCATTGGTTGATGCTCTTTTGGGCCAGATCGGCCTGCAAGGCAACGGAGGCATGCAGCTCCGGTTCCAGCCGCAGGCTGAGCTTGCCGGAGTAGGGCTTCTGCGGCGCTCGGTTGAGCCTTTCGCAGGTGTCGAGATAGTCATCCACGGCTTCTTCGAAGGCGCTGCGCAGTTCCTGGACTGAATCGCCGTGGAAGCCGATCACGTCACGGATGCCGGCGATGTGGCCAACGAACAGGCCGTCCTCGTCGCTGTATTCAATACGGGCGGCATAGCTCTTGTAGTGCATCGCTTTCATGGGGTAACTCCTGCTTGCTCAAGGAAGGCCCGCGCATCACGCACCTGGTAGGGCTTCGCTTCTTTATCCGGGTGTGGCCGGTGAAAGGTGCCGACCACATCATTCAGCTCAAAGCGCACACGCGAGCCGTTGCCTTCAATGGTTTTGGCCCCGGCAGCCACAAACAGGGATTCGATCCGCGCCCATTCCAGGGTATTGGGCACAGGCTTGCTGAATATGGCTTTCAGGGTGTTGCGCTGCTTGCTGTTCATGGTATCAAATTATGATACTGTTATGCGGCGAAAGCAAGAGTGTTGACATGTGTTGACGCCCTGCGGATGAGCCGTATGTAGTGATGAAAACAGTAGTCACCAATCCTGCCCATGCGTGAACTGACTGCTTGGTTGATGACCATCAGCCCCAACAAAGTTAAACCTGAACTGAGCGACAAAATCATCCGCTACCAAGAAGAATGCGACAATGCGTTGTGGGACTACTGGACCAAGGGTGGTGCTGTTCGCCCTGGTGCGCCGAATATCGGTGATCCGCGATGATCTGCTCAGTGACGAGGCGGCCGAGGTGTTCGCCATCATGGTGCGTTCGCGCATGGAGCAACTGGGGGCGAAAACGGGCGCCAGTGTCATGGCTGGGCGGCAAGAGCGACTGAAAGAGGAGCTGCAGCGTCTGGTTGATGCGGTAGCGACCCTTGGCGTCAGTGAGGCACTGGCTCAGCGAATACGCAGCACAGAGCGCGAGTTGCGCACGATCGAAGAGGAGATCCGTGTTGCAGCGGACGCAGCGCCAGAGCGCATTGATGCGGGCAAGGAACTGCGGAAACTGTTGATGAACCTGGAAGGTGCATCAAGGCCAGCCCGACTGAAGCACGGTATGCCGTCAGCGAAATCCTGGGCACAGTGAATATCGAGCTGAAAGGCCGGGAAGTCTGGGCCCAGATAGCACTTGGCCCCAGCCTGCGGTTAGCAGTTGGGGCCAGGGGCTATAACGATGGTTGCGGGGGCGCGCTCTGTGCGTTACAGATCAGATTGAAGTAGTTTGAGACTGAAAGCCTGTGAGGCCGCGAGTGTGCGGCCTTTTTTGTACGTGTGAGTCGATGGTGTGACGACACGCATGTAAACACGCCGATGGCAGCTATGAGTTTTTTCAGGACGGCATCGGAGAAGGGTTAGAAAGGTAATTGAGGCTTTATTTATGTATTTTATTGTTTGGTATCAATGGGTTATGGATGGTATGGAAAGGTTAGAAACAGGTAATTAGGAGGTAACGCCATTACCTGAACAAGGGGTAATATATGGAAAATATTAATATCAATAAAATCAATTGGTTATGAAATTATTACCTTCTGTATAACCTGAAATTACCTTATAGGGTTGGATGGAAAATATATTAAAAACAATGAGTTACATACGATCTTCTCAACTGCATAACTTTCTAACCCTTCTCCGATGCGAACCTGAAAACATGGTGATCTATCCTGTTTGATGGCTCTAACACGGCTTCTGCGCATGAATCCGCATGATTTTCTCGCTAGCCCAAGCCTTATGGCGCATACGGCCTGCCTGGGCCGCTGCGGGAAAAGAGAGTGCATTGTTTCAGGGACATTTAGACCGCAGGCGGGGAGGGGGGAAGACTGCGCGCGCTGGGTGCTGTACCCCCTATGCCCCTCACGGCGGCGTCACGTTTCGGGGGCGTGGTGGTGGCTGGGCGCCGAGCTGCTGGCGTGGAGTGGTAGAAGGCGACGGCGGCGCTGAAAGCCGCGTATTTTCTGGGCTTCAGGGCTGTGATGTGTGGTGCTTGAAGGGCGAAAATGTTATGGTTTGCTGGGGTTTTATTCGCCGTTTGCCCGCCGGATTTGTTGGCTCTGGCGCATGAAAAAGGCCGCGCTGGGCGGCCTCTGGGCTATCAGTTTTTCGGTTCGCTGGTGCCACCGGGCAACCGATACTCGCTGAATCGTACCACCTCTTCCCCCATCCATTCGTTCAACTGCTGGAACCTGGCCTGCAATGGTTCCAGTTCGTTCTTCGCATAGACCTCGGCAGCCTGGACGATGCTGCCGAAGCCACCGGCGTTGCTGGGTACGATGCCCATCAGTTGGGGCGGGATCCGATGGCTGGCCAGCAGGTCATCGCGGCTGACATTCTTGATGTTGAAGAAGTCATCTTTCGCCGCGACTTCGCTCACCGGTATCAGCTGCAGGCCGTCCTTTTTTCCACCAGGTGCGTAGACGAACAGGTTGCGAAAATTCCCCGGGCCCTTGCTGCTTTTCATCGCCTCCTGCAAATCATTGATCTGATCTTCGTTGTTGCTGGCGTCGGTCATGTACAGGATGAAACCGGCATGGCTACCGTTGTTGTAGTACTTGCGCCGGAAGAGGGTGGCGGACTCATTAAGCCAGGCGCTTTGCAGGCTGCTGAGATATTCCGGTAGGCCATAGATCTCCTGGTTGATGTCCGGCTCCAGCAGATGGAAGACGGTACCGGGCTGGAATTCGTGTTCTTGCTTCCAGCCGTGGATCATCCAGTACTGATCCAGATCGGCACCCCGGCGCATGTACTTGGCCAGCGCCGGCTTCAGTCCCAGCGCGTTGCGCAGCATCGAATTCTGTCGCTCAAGGTAGGCATTGCCGAAGGTCAGATAATCCAGCGCCCAGCGCCCGAATGCCTCACGACTGAGCAACCGGTGAGGGATGAAGGTACTGACCAGCAGGTTGCGCTTGAAGTACAGCGCCGAGCTGTGATGGGTACCAGCCCGGAAGGCCTTGGCCAGGCCGCTCAGGTTGACCGGCGGCTCGTACCACTTACCGTTGAGCCAGCACTCGGCATAGTCGAGGATATCGCGGCCCTCCAGCACCGGCACAGGATCCCCGAATGAAAAAGCCATGCCTTCCTGGGGAGCTATCGGCTCAGGGGTGACCGGGGCGGTCTGCGAGTGATGCCGGGTGCGGTTCCTGCGCTTGCTCATGGGTGAATCTCCATCAATCAGACAGGACAATCCGGCCAGTATTGACGCCGGTCTGTCCCTCCAGGGGTTCGTTGTGAATGGCGTGGAACAGTGCCCAGGCCAGGTCGGCGTGGCCGGTTTCGTCGTTGCGACCGGCGGTGTAGGTGAACTGGCGCCCGCTGGCGGTGACCGTCTTGCGGATGGCCATCAGAGCTTGGGCGATATCGGTCCAGCCGGCATCGAACTCGAGCCGGCCTTTGTTGATCACGTCATAGGCCTTGAGTACCAGGCGGGTTTTCACTTCTGGCGAATAGCTGAACGTGGTCAGGTTGGGGAAGAATTGCTTGACCAGTTGGGCCACACCGCTGCCCATACCAGTGCTGTCGATGCCGATATAGGTGACCCAGTAGCGTTTGGTGATGCCGCGGATGACCTCTGCCTGGGCGTCGAAGTCCATGCCCCGGAACTGATGGCGCTCCAGTACTCGGAATTTTCCACCCGGCACCGCTGGCGGCGCGACCACCACCAGGCCGGCGCTGTCGCCGGTCTCTGCTGGGTCATAACCTACCCAAACCTGTCGATCACCGAATGGGCGCACGGCAAACGGCTTGTAGTCCTCAGCCCAGGCATCCCATGAATCAACCATGCATGGCTGCAGCATTGCCAGCGGGAAAATACTTGCTCCGTCATCGACGAATTGGCACATCAGCAGGTTCTCGAATGCCTCTGCGCTGTATTCCATGCGCAGTTCTTCAACGTCGAACAGGTCGCAGCCGCCGGCCTCGGCATCCAGGATGGTGACGATCTGCCGCCAGATCTTGTCCTCACACAGCCGGCCCTGTTGCAGTGCCTGGTGGCTGACGTCGATCTGGATCCGGTCCTTTTTCGCCCGCCGACGGTTGAACCGCTCACCGGTCCAGAAGGTATAGGCCTCATGGGCCATTGAGCTGGGCGTACTGAAATAGGTTTTCCGGTACTGCTTCTGCATGGCCATGCCGCTGGCCACTTTGTTCAGTTCCTCGAATCGGAACGTCCAGAAGAACTCATCGAAGTAGAAATTGCCGTGGTAGCCCTGGGCGGTTCGGGCATTGGTACCGAGGAAGTAGATATGCGCCCCGTTGGGCAGCACGATGGGGTCACCGCTCAGCTCCAGGCCGCAGGCTTCCCTGGCGAACGCGACAATGTACTGTTTGAACAGGTGCGCCTGGCTCTTCGATGCAGACAGGAAAATCTGATTGCGCCCAGTCTCGATCGCGTCGATCAGCGCTTCACGGGCAAAGTAGAATGTGGCGCCGATCTGTCGTGACTTCAGGATTGCCCGTGTGCGCTGGTGGCGCGCCATGAACCAGTCATGTTGGTACTGGAACAGCGAATCGCGGAAGGCCTCCATCAGTTGCTCGGCCTGTTCCTCGCTGTATTCATTACGGGGTTTGCGCTTGCGTTCCGCCTTATTGCGGTTGGCTATTTTTGGGTTCAGATCGGTTTCGGTACCACCATCCTGGTAGCGCTGGATCCGCGCCTGGCGCTCCAACTGCCGGTGCAGCAGATCAATCTCCTTGAAGTCTCCGCCGGTCTTGTTTTCCTTGAGGATCAGTTGTACAAGTCGAGCCTCAAGGGCACCGCCCACCCGCTCGACAGTGTCGGCTCGGTCCCATTCGTCACGCTTTTTCCAGCTGTGGACGGTTGGCTCTTTTTCGCCAATGTATTCAGCGATCTGCGAGACACGCCAGCCCTGCCAGTAGAGAAATTTCCCCAGGCGGCGACTGTCCATATCTGTGGTTTGAAGGGCTGCGTTCATGCCCGCAATGTTGCTGTTGCCGCCCCCGCCTTACCCGCTCGCCCAGTTGTATGCAGCGCCTGTACAAATACCCCCGATTGCCGCCCACGCGCCTGGTGCCGACCATGCCCACATCGCATGCCGAAGCGCACCGCCACATAGCCCGAGGGAAGAGCATGAAATTCAAGTCGAGATTTTTCCAGGTAGCCACGGAAGGTATGACCACCGATGGCCGCACCATCGAGCGCTCCTGGATCAAGGACATGGCCGAGACTTACAGCCGCAGCAAGTACGGTGCGCGTATCTGGCTGGAGCACTTTCGCGGGATCATGCCTGACGGCCCGTTCAAGGCCTACGGTGACGTGATCGCGCTCAAAGCCGAAGAAGTCGAGATGGACGGCAAGAAGAAACTGGCCCTGTTCGCTCAGATTGAGCCGACTGCCGACCTGATCGCCATGAACAAGGCCAAGCAGAAAATCTTCACCAGCATCGAAGTACGCGAGAAGTTCGCCGATACCGGCCGGGCCTACCTGATGGGCCTTGGCGTCACCGACACCCCCGCAAGCCTCGGCACCGACGTGCTGGAGTTCTCCGCCAAGAACCCCGAAGCCAGCCCCTTCAAGGGCCGCAAAGAAAACCCAGACAACCTCTACTCAGAGGCGATTGAGGTTGAACTTGAATTCGAGGAGATCGATGACGAACCTGGAAAGGTTCAGAAGCTGTTCAGCAGCGTCATGGATCTGCTCAAGCAGAGCAAGGACAAGACTGTCATGGATGACGCCCATTTTGCTGACATCCACAAGGCTGTCGAAGCCCTTGCCAAGCACGGCGCAGAGCAGGCCGATAAGTTTGCCCAGTTGGAGCAAAACGTCTCCAGCATCGCCGGTGCCGACCAGCTCAAGGCGTTAGAAGACCTGCAGCAGGCCCACAGCGAGCTGTCCGACAAGTTCAACGAGCTGTTGGAAACACTCGACAAAACCCCGAACAAAAACCACCGCCAGCGCCCAGCGGCCACCGGTGGCGACGGGCAAATCGTCACCGACTGCTAACCCAAACACCAGGCAAGGCCCAACAGCCACGGAGTACCACAAATGCGTAACGATACCCGGCGTTTATTCAACGCCTACCTGCAGCAGCTGGCCCAGATCAACGGGATCGAAGATGCCGGCCAGTCCTTCACCGTAGACCCGACTGTCCAGCAGACGCTGGAGACCCGCATTCAGGAATCCAGCGAATTCCTGAGCCGCATCAACATCATCGGCGTGAGCCAGCAGAGTGGTGAAAAAGTCGGCCTTGGTGTCGGCGGGCCGATTGCCAGCACCACCAATACCAATCTGGCCGACCGCGAAACCAGCGACCCGACAGTGCTGGATCAGCACGGCTATTTCTGCACCCAGACAAACTTCGACACCCACATCCGCTATGCCAAACTGGATGCCTGGCGCAAATTCCAGGACTTTCAGGCCCGCATCCGTGATGTGATCATCAAGCGCCAGGCGCTGGATCGGATCATGGTCGGATTCAACGGTACGAGCCGCGCCGCCACATCGAACAAGGCCACCAATCCGCTGCTGCAAGACGTCAACATCGGCTGGCTGCAGAAATACCGTCTGTATGCCCCAGAGCGCGTATTAGCCGAGGTAGAAGAAGACAGCGGCGAAGTGACCTATGGCGAAGGCGGCGACTATGCCAGCATCGACGCCATTGTCTATGACGCCGTCAACAACCTGATCGCGCCCTGGTACCAGGACGATACCGAACTGGTTGCCATCTGCGGCCGCGCCCTGATGCATGACAAGTACTTCCCGCTGATCAACAGCGACCAGGCGCCCACCGAGCAGTTGGCCCGCGACATCATCATCAGCCAGAAGCGCGTAGGCGGCCTGCCTGCCGTGCGCGTGCCCAGCTTCCCGGCCAACGCCGTGCTGGTCACCCGCCTGGATAACCTCTCGCTGTACTGGCAGGAAGAAACCCGCCGCCGCAACGTAGTGGACAACTCCAAGCGCGACCGCATCGAGAACTACGAGTCCAGCAATGAAGCCTATGTCGTTGAGGACTACGGCTGTGGCGCCCTGGTCGAGAACATTACCCCCTTCGAGCCGTAAAAGCCCCGACGGCAGAAGTTGCTGCCGGGTATACCCGGCGGCTTTTTTCAATCAAGGAGTTCATTTCATGGCCCGTAAACTAACACCTGCAGCCCGTCATATGGCCCGTGTCGCAGCTGCACAGGCTGCAGAGCAAGCCGCTGAAGAGCTGGGCACCATGGCTAACGCCACGGTCTATGAACAGCACCTGGCGCAATTGCATCAGGATCGCCAGCGGCTGAAACAGATCCAGTCCACCCAAGGCAAGATCGAACTGAAAAAACAGCTGTTGCCGAGCTACGACGATTACATTGCAGGCGTGCTGCAGAGCGGCGCTGGCGTGCAAGATGATGTATTCACCACCGTCATGCTCTGGGCCATCGATGCCGGGCAGTATGACCAGGCGCTGGCCATGGCCCGATACGTCCTCGCTCACAACCTCAAGCTGGCCGACCGCTTCGCTCGGCCCGCCGCCACGATGGTTGCTGAAGAGATCGCGACCACCGCACTGGCCGCGCTCAAGACTGATGCTGCATTTCCATTGGAGACCTTGCAGGCTGCCGAAGAGCTGACCCGTGAGCACGACATGCACGACCAGGCCCGCTCGAAGATCCACCTGGCCCTCGGCAAAGCCCGCCTGCTGGAGTTCGACGAGAACGCCGTCAACGAGCAGGTGCTGGACGGTCTGCGCCAGGCCCACAAAGACCTGGTCCGAGCCATTGAGCTGCACGACAACTGCGGAGGCAAGAAAGACCTCGAACAGGTCACGCGCCTCCTCAAGAAACACGCCGCCCCCGCGGCTAACTGAGCGTCCCCCCGACGCCGCCGGCGCGGGGCGCTGTGCCAGGGTTTATTCCTTTTCCCCAGCACAGCCCCCCGCCCACCGGCGCTTGGAGCAGCAGAATGAGTGGATTCATAGCTACCGGTACCACCCAACCTTTCGAGCTGAGCAATGATGGCTGGTTTCCCAACATTGATGCTCAGAGCGCTCGCGAAACGCTCCGTCTCGACGGCAGCGTGACTGACACCCGGCTGGAAGCCGCTTTGGTCAACGCCATGCTCAGCGTCAACTATGACCTGCGTGGTTACAAGGCTGAGCATATCGAGCAGCACGCGAGCTTGGCCGATGTGCCCAGCAGCCAGATCAACAACATCAGCCGCCTGGTCACCCTATACATCCGCGCCGTCATCTGCACTGCCGGTGCCGAGCTGGTCGAGCGCTACCGTAGCTATGACACCAGCGTCCAGGGCGACAAGAACGCCGACAAGCTCACTCCCAGCATCGATGAACTGCGCCGCGACGCCCGCTGGGCCATTCGTGACCTGCTGGGCCAAGTGCGCTCAACGGTGGCGCTGATCTGATGGTCACCGTCCGAGCCAACCAGAACGACACCGTGGATGCACTCTGCTGGCGGTATTACGGCCGCACTGCCGGCGTCACTGAGGCTGTGCTTGATGCCAACCCCGGTTTGGCCGATATCGGGCCGATCCTGCCCATGGGGCAGGCCGTCAACCTGCCCGAGATCACCGAGCAACCCGAGCAACAAACCGCCGTAAACCTATGGGACTGATGGAGGCCACGATGGCAGAACCCACAAGCAGCACAGCCCTGGCGATCACCGCCACCGCCGGCGTCGGCATAGCAGCGCTGCTGCCTTGGATCGACGCCAACGCTCTCATGGGCGCCGTGCTCGGCGCCGCCCTGGTGGCCTACACGCAAAAAAACCTCAAGCCCTGGCAGCGGCTGGGCGGACTGTTGTTCTCGGCCCTGGTCGGCTACCTCATGAGCACGGAAATGGTCGCCCAGACCCCACTGACCGAAACCGGTACTGGCGGATTCATTGGCGCCATCGTCATCGTCCCGCTGGCCCTCAAACTGATGCAGCAGGTCGACAAACTCGATATCGCCGCTCTGTTCCGGCGCGGCCCGGGAGGCTGATCATGCACTGGATCCTGTCACTGTTACCGTTGGTCACCACGCTTGCCTATGTCAGTGCCGCCCTGCGTCTCGTTTGCTTCAACCGCCACGGCTACCGCTACCGGCGTGGCATATCACTGCTGGCCAGCCTGCTGATCGGCATCCTGTTGTGTGCAGCACTGGAACTGATCCTGTACCAGCCACTGGTCAGCCCCTGGCAATCCCTTCTGGCCGTATTGCTCTGTGTGCTGGTGTATCGCTCAGGTGGCAACGTCGCCGCCCTCATGAGGGGGGTGCCATGACCCATACACTGCGATTGGGAGACAAGGGGCACGCTGTGCGTGACCTGCAAGCCGCCCTGGTGCGCGCCGGATTTCCACTGGTGCTGGACGGCGACTTCGGCCCGAAAACCGAAGCCGCCGTCGTGGCGTACCAGCGCCATGCCAACTTGGTAGTGGATGGCGTCGCCGGCCCGAAAACTCACGCATCTCTGGCTGGCCACGATTGCAAATGCCTGCTGCACGAAGGTGACCTGGTGCGCGCTGCCGAGCGCCTCGGGGTTGAGCTGGCCGCCATCAAGGCGGTCAACGAAGTGGAAAGTCGTGGCGCCGGTTTCTTCGAACCTGGCAAGCCGGCCATCCTGTTCGAGCGGCACATCATGCATCGCCAATTGAGCCGGGTAGGCAAGGGCGACGATGCGGAGCAGATCCGACGCCACGTCGCTGATCTGGTCGCAACATTGCCCAACCTGGTCAACCCCAGCCCAGGCGGTTACAACGGCGGCATAGCCGAACATGCTCGGCTGGCCCGTGCCAAGATGATCGACGCCAACGCCGCCATCGAATCCACCAGTTGGGGGCTATTCCAGATCATGGGGTTTCACTGGGCACACCTCGGCTATCCCAGCGCTCAGGCCTACGCCGATAGCATGAAGGTCAACGAGGCCAATCAGCTCGATGCGTTCGTGCGCTTCATTGAGGCAGATCTCGCGTTGCACAAAGCACTGAAAGGTCGCAAATGGGTGACATTCGCTCGGCTCTACAACGGCCCGGCGTATGCCCGCAATTTGTATGACGTCAAGCTGGCCCGGGCCTATGTGCGGTACGCCGAACAGCAGCAGGTGGCGGCATGACCACCGTTCGCCAATCCCTCTATGGCCTGGCCCTGGTCGCCGCCCTGGCCGGCCTGCTCTGGATCCAGCATCAGCGGATCCAGATCGCCGAAGGCGAGAAAACGCTTGCCCTTGATCGCGCCGGCCGGGCTGAGAAGGAAAGCGCCCAACGCCAGAGCGCCATCGAGCAACTCGACACCGCCCTGCAGGCAGAGCGCACCGCCCAAACCCAGCTGCGCAGCCAGCAGGTGCTAATCCGCCAACAACTGCACGCCCGTGAAACCCTTATCGAGGATCTGCAACGTGAAAACCAAGAGCTGCGCGAATGGGCTGTTCAGCCTTTGCCTGATAGTGCTCGGCGGCTGCGCCAGCGCCCCACCATCACCGGCGCCGACGGTTATCAGAATTGGCTGTCCAGCGGTGGTGCCCTGCACCCTGCCGGCGACCGCTCCCCAGCGCAACGGTGAGCTGCTGACTGACGCTGATCGCATTGAAGCTGCCTGGGCAGAGTGTGCCGCCCAGGTCGATGCTATCCACCTGTATCAGGTGACTCATGAATAAACCCGCATCCCTGCGCGCCCATCTCGAAGCCGCGGTGCCGGAGCTGCGCAATAACGCTGACCGACTGCTGGTGTTCGCTGATAACGGCACCCTGCGCAGCACCGCCGCGCCGGGTCTGTCATTCGAGTATGCCTATACCCTCAATCTGATATTCACCGACTACGCTGGCCATCTGGACACCATCGCTATTCCGCTGTTTGCCTGGCTGCTGGTCAATCAGCGTGAGCTGATGGAGAACCTGGATCGTGTGAAAGACGCCGTGAAGTTTGAGGCTGACCTGATCGACAATACCAAGGTGGATCTGTCCATTACCCTGCCGCTGACCGAACGCGTCATCGTCAAACGTCAGCCAGACGGCACCTTGCAGGTCACCCACCCACCGGAACCCCAAGTCGAAGAGCCGTTCGAGGCTACCAACTGGCAGTTGTTCGACGGCGCTGGTGAGTTGCTGGCTGAGTGGGAAAATCCCGCCCCATGAGCAACGGTCTGACTGCCCTGGAAGATTGGGCAGGCGGCCTGCTGGCCAAGCTCGAACCCAAGGAGCGCCGGCGGCTCAACCAGCAGATCGCCCGCGACTTGCGCGTCAGCCAGCGCAAGCGCATCACCGCCCAACGGAACCCGGACGGTAGCGCCTACGCCCCACGCAAGGCCCGCGACCTACGCGGCAAGCAGGGCCGCATCAAGCGCAAGATGTTCACCCGCCTGCGCACTATCCGATACATGAAGCTGCAGAGCGATGCCAACAGTATCGGCATCGCCTTCCTCGGTCGCACCGCTCGCCTGGCCAGAACCCACCAAGACGGCCTGCGCGATCGCCCCGGCCGCAACGCGCCCCAGGTGCAATACGCCAAGCGCGAACTGCTCGGCTTCACCGCCGCCGACCTGGACATGATCCGCGACCGGCTGCTGGAGCGCCTGAGTGCTGACAGAAACTAAGCCGTAGTTGCGCAGATGCTGAGATAGGGGTAAACGTCAGGCTTGTAGAAACCGGTCTGCGATATTCAGGGAGGACAGCTGCCGTGAAAAAGCTTTTCATAAAGGTAAGGGACGGAGAGGAAAGCCTGATCTTAATTGATAGCCAGTTTGAACCGTTGTCGCTCGATAACTTTATCGAATTTACAGAGCGAGGTTCAGTTGCGTTTAAAGTAAAAAATGCAACTGCTCTATCCTCCGACGGGGCGGCCTTGGGAACGGCGAATATGACCGGGGACTTCACCACACACTTGGAGAATAAGTGCTATGCGCTGGTCGAGGGGGGGTGGCTCCCGCCTCTGTTCGCTCTTGAGAAAGCACTGATCATCCCTGACAGAAATATTATCAGCGAGATAAGCAGGCGATTTCAGGGCGGAACTGTAGTCGCCCGTAAAGATGGTAAGGAGGACTTCTTTGACTTGTTCTCCGAGCAGACCCACGGTGCCAAAATCAGCTTGGCGCCATTCGCACTGGAGAATAATACTTGTCGGCGGCGCCCTACTAAAGAAGAGGTCATCAGCCAGTTGAGGGAAGCGGATGCGAAGATAGCGCGGGCGTTACCGACTCTAGAGCGGATACCGATAAACGACCAAACTGTTCTGGGGATTATGAATATCCTCGAAGAGGCAAGATTGAGATTTGATCAGCGTATGGAGTTCTTACTCAAATGTGCTCCACACTTGATGAGTACGGCAGGTAAGATACGTAGGCTGGAGGCTTGGAAGTCCATTGCGACGATTGCTGCTGCGGTTGGCTTGCCCCGTGATGATCTCACTGTTATTGCAGCAATGTCTGCGGTTACGGCTAAAGGAAAATATAATCCTGCGAAGGGCATTATTAAGCCGAGCCAAGCTTACACCCAAGACAATGCATATAACGCATTATGTGATTTTCAGCTGGTTTCCCTATTTATCCACTTGATCCGTTATGCTCTTCATCCAAAGCCTGTGTTGTTGACGAAGGATGTGTCACTTGCTCAGTTCTGGGCGGGTATAACTCCGATTGTCGGGTTTAGGCAAACTGGCTCCGGAGTGTCCTGTCAGTTCCCTCTTCACCAGGTGCTCTTCCCGCTGGATGAATATTGGCAGGAGGAGCTGAAAGCTATTCTGGGAACATAGTCTCCGCGCCCACTCGGCGCTGTATCTACGTCATCTACAACCCACCATTGCTGCCCGCGCGCGCATAACGCGCCACCATGTTGGGCATGAACCCAATCGTCGACCTCCGCCGCCGCCTCGACAACATGATCCGCCCCGGTACCATCTACGCCGTGGATCATGTCAATGCCCGCTGCCGGGTAAAAACCGGCAAGCTGCTCAGCGGCTGGCTGCGTTATTTCGTCGGCAGGGCCGGTGCAGTGCGCCGCCACAGCGCCCCAACCCTCGGCGAGCAATGCACCGTCCTCAGCCCCAGCGGCGAAATGGCCGTGGGCTTTGTGCTGGTTGGCCTCAACAGCGATGAATTCCCTGCCCCCAGCGACAACCCCGAACTCGACAGCATGACCTACGCTGACGGCACCTGGTTCGGCTACGACATGGGTAACAAGGAACTGACCGTCATCATGTCCCCCGGTGGCCGCGTCGTCCTGCAGGCCCCAGGCGGAGTACAGATCGCGGGCGATGTGAATATCACCGGAACCGTCACCGTCAGCGAGGACGTAATCGCCAGCGGCATCAGCCTGGTCAATCACACCCATACCGGAGTCGAAACCGGCAATGGCAGCACGGGGGCGCCACAATGATCGGCATGGACCGCATCACCGGCAAACCGCTGGACGGTCTGGCTCACCTGCGTCAGAGCATTGGCGATATTCTCACCACCCCCATCGGATCCCGCGTCATGCGCCGCGAGTACGGCTCGCTGCTGCCCGAGCTGATCGACCAGCCCCAGAACGATGCCACCACCGTGCGCCTGTACGCCGCTGCCACAGCCGCACTCATGCGCTGGGAGCCGCGGCTGCGCCTGTCCCGCGTCAGCATTGAGCATACCGGGGCAGGGCGTAGCACTCTGGATCTGGAAGGGGAGCATACAGACACCGGCGCCGCCATCGCCCTGCAGGTGCTGCTGCAGTTGGGGGCCGCCACATGAGTGCCTTCACTGGGGTAGACCTGTCGCGCCTCCCGCCGCCAGATGTCATTGAGCCGCTGGACTACGAGCGAATCCTCACTGACGTGCTGACCGACCTACGTACCCGCTACCCCGAGTTCGACGTCCTGGTCGAGTCGGACCCGGCCTACAAGATCGCTCAAGTGCTGGCCTACCGTGAATTGACCCTGCGTCAGCGCATCAATGAATCCTGCCGGGCCACCATGCTCGCCTTCGCCGCGGGTGCCGATTTGGACCACATCGGCGCCCGTTACAACGTCGCGCGCCTGGTGGTTGCTCCTGGCAACCCCTCGGCGATTCCGCCGGTACCGCAAACGCTGGAGCCAGACGACGACTACCGCCGGCGGATCCAGCTCAGTTTCGAGGCCTTCACCACCGCAGGCAGTCAGGGCAGCTATATCTTCCACGCCCTCAGTGCCTCCGGACAGGTGCGTGACGCCAACGCCGTCAGCCCAGCTCCAACTCAGGTTACCGTCTATGTGCTGTCACGCACGGGTAACGGTGGGGCTGACGAACAGTTACTGCAACAGGTGGCCACCACGCTGAATCAAGAAAAAATCAGGCCGATGACCGACCTGGTCACTGTATTGTCAGCCTCGATCATTGAGTACGCCATCGAAGCCGAGCTGGTGTGCTATCCCGGCCCTGATTCCGGCTTGGTGCTATCTGCTGCACAGGCTGCCATCCAGGCCTACACAGACGACATGCATCGCCTGGGCTATGACGTGACCGTTTCTGGTGTCATGGCTGCGCTGCATCAGCCTGGGCTGCAGCGCGCCAAACTGATCGGTGCCACGCCCATCCCGGACAGCGAAGGCCGCCTGGTAGTGGTAGATGACTCTCAAGCTCCGTATTGCACCGCCATCAATCTGGTGATTGCCGAGGTGCCTGATGTCTGATCACAGCCTGCTGCCTCCCAATGCCACGCTACTGGAGCGAGCCCTGGATAGTTGCACCGCGGCTCTCGATCGCCTGCCAGTACCGCACCGACAGTTGCTGGATGCAGAGCAGGCCGCTGAGCAGTTGCTCCCCTGGCTTGCCTGGGAACTGTCAGTGGATGAATGGGACCCGTCATGGGGCCCGCAACAGAAACGTGCCAGCATTGCCGCTTCCATCAGTATCCATCAGCACAAGGGCAGCATCGGATCTGTTCGTGAGGGCTTGAACGGTATTGGCATCGGCGCCCGCGTGCAGGAATGGTTCGCCATGCAGCCTGTGGGAGAGCCTGGCACATTCGCGCTGCTGGTAGAGGTCGACCAGATGCCAGCAGTGAAGCAGAACGTCCTGCAGGTCGTTACGGTCCTGGCCAACACCAAAAACCTACGCTCACATCTGACGGACATCACCATCAGTGCTCGATCCGTAAACGCTGCTGGCCTGTTCGGGGTGGCGATGATGGGTACTGACTACCTGCTGCCGGCTGGAGATATCCAGGAAGCCGGTGTGATCAGTGAATTCGCGGCAGCTGAGGCCTTGCTCAATCAAATCACCAACATCGACTTACCGCAGCATATAGGGGGGCAGCATGGCTGACGAATTGCCTTTGGATCAGGCCACACAGCGCTTTAAGCGTAACGAGCAGAGCATCAACACATTCGTGAACGCCCCTGAAGGAGAGCAGTTTTACGAGACCAGTGAAGGAGAGCGAGTGCCGACACTGCCTAAATTGCTGCCGACGGTGGAGGATTTGACTGCCCAGGCTGCGGCAGAGGTTGGGGAAGCTCGAAGGGCGGCAAGTGCAGCCGAAGCGGCGCGTGATGCTGCTATTGTCAGTGCCGACACATATCAGACGGAGTCCGAGGGTCTGGCGGCGGTGGGCGATGGAGAGACCTTTGATGTCCAGGGATCGAGTGATGTGGCGGTGATACGATATCGCCGCATCAATGCCGGTCTGTCTGAGCGTATCGCGGAGTTTCCGAGCGCTCAGGCCGTCCGCCAGACTGGCGCCCGTGTCGGCGAGGTCAGAAACTGTCTGGCCGAGTACCTGGGTTCTGCCGACATCATCCCGCTTTATACTGACGCTGTCGGTCGGGTGTTGCTGGGCGTGCACCGATCATCGGGGGATATATTTGCATCGGGTGTCGGCCCAGAAATCGCGGAGCAGGTGCTGGGCGAGAATGAGATGGCAATTTATCTCGGAGATGGCCCTGTGTATCCGCTTGCGACAGACCTGAGCGGGCGCGTGCTGCTCGGGGTAGATCGAGCAACTGGGCGGCTTGTCGGGGCTTTCCCAGAGCCTGGAGCTGGGGAAATACCTGCTGCGTTGCCTGAGCCTCTGTCTGAGCCAGTCGAGTGGAGGGCATTTAATCATCTGCTTTTTTACGGTCAATCCCTTTCGGTCGGGGCCGCTGCCGGCGCTGTATTATCAACTACTCAACCCTACTACAACGTCACGTTCGCCGGCGGGCCGCGGGCCTGGACTGGGGCTGAATGGGATTTCTCTGGACTGAAGCTCTTGGTTGAGGATGCAATCAGTCCGGCGCCTGACGGCGGAGGCAACAGAGCTGAGACCCCCTGTTCGGGCGCGGCAAATCTTGCATCAACGCTGCTGGCTCTGGCAGGAGTAAATCCAGAGGATCACGTTGTCCTCGCGTCAACGGCAGGGAGGGGCGGGTACCGGATCAATCAGCTTGAGAAAGGCACGCCGTGGTATCCAAACTTCCTTGCGCATGTCCAGGGCGCTCATGATCTTGACGCCGATCATGCAGTGCACGCTGTAGGATGGCTGCAGGGCGAAGCCGATGTGGGAGTGACCGATTACGCGGCGTATCTCGGTAAACTCACGGCTCTGCAGTCAGATATTAACGCTGACGTGCAGGCTAAAACCGGCCAGACCCACCCAGTGTATCTGCTCACATATCAGTTGAGTTGGGGCGTGAAGAATAGTCCCGACATAGCACTCGCGCATCTGGCGGCAGCGCAGGCGAACGAACACATCTATCTTGTCACGCCCACTTATCACTTGCCGCACGCAACTGATCGCGTGCATCTGACTGCCGCCGGATACAAGTGGATCGGAGGTTACTATGGGAGGGCCTACGCAGCCCTGGTGTCGGGGGTTAAGCCTCGGTGGCTGAATCCGGTTTCAGCGACGATCAAGGGGAAAACGATCCGCGTCCGTTTCGATGTCCCTCATGGGCCGCTAGTTATTGATCGCCAGTATCTCGCGGCGACAGAGGATAACGGTTTTCGGGTGCTGGATGGATCGACCGCAGCAGACATTGCCGGCATGTCGATTGATGGCCGCGATGTGATTCTGGAACTTGCTGATACGCCATCTGACCCTGTCACAGTGAGATACGGCCTTGATTACCTGGGTGTCGGACTGACGCTGGCAAATGGCGCATCGGGCAACCTGCGAGACAGTTCGCCGGAGTCGATCAGTGTTGATGGGGTATCTCGGCCGCTTTGGAATCCGTGCCCCGCCTTTTCAATGTCCGCCATCAAACTCGGAGAATAAGCTATATGAGCAATCTATTTACTGTGCTGCCGTTTTTGTTCTCAAATCCAGCGCTCCCTGTTATCCCTGAAGAGGATATGCGACGGCTCGCCGCAGGCGAGCCGGGCGCTTACGATTACTGGCAGTTTGGTGGCAGCGCAAACAGTCTTGTGGGGGTGCAGGCCGGCCGGCCCCTTGTGCCTCAGTCTGGGCAGCCTGAGTTCCATCCTAATTACGCAACACTGAGCGCCGCCGCTGGGAGTGCCCTGATGACAGGGCTGGGCGAAAGTGTTGCGCAGGAAGATACTATCTACGCAGTTATACGGGTGGCTCCCGGAAGTCCGCTGATCATTTTCGGATCGCTTGGCACTACCGGCGTCGGTACCGGTAGCGGGGTATTCCAGATCGCCGGGCAAGCGCTATCCCAGCAGCATCGCGGCACCAATATCCTCCAAGAGACTGGGCTCACCCTGACTCCCGGGGACTGGCTATTTGTAGCGCTATCCCGGCAGTTTTCAGTCGGCGCGAATGCAGTCCATGTGATGGTTGGAGGGCAGCCTGTCGCGACAGGTTTTGGTACGGGGGTCTATGCCCCTTCTGCAGGCGAGATCGCGCTCGGCAATGCGTACTATACGTCCTCGCCCGATATAGGCCCTTTCGATATTGCCGAGTTCGGCGTATTTCCTCTATCTCTCGATGCTGATGGACTTGAGGATCTTTATTTGCGCGTTAAAGCACGATGCGCAGAGCGCGGCATCGCTGTTGTTTAAGTTATGACAATTCTCGCCAGAGTCTACGCCAGCGCCCGGATTTACATTGGGTTTATTGCATAGCCCGCCCACCAAACTGAGGCCCCACATGCCAGACTTCCAAACCATCCACACCCGCTACGGCCTCGCCCGCATGGCCCAAGCCGAGGCCACGGGCACCCCTATCAATCTGGTGGCCATGGCCATCGGGGATGGCAACGGCAACACCGTGGGCGAGGTGCATGACACGCAGACCGATCTGATACGCGAGCGCTACCGGGCTGCACCCAACCGCATTTATCAAGATCCGGAGCGGGACACCCGGTTCGTTGCTGAGCTGGTGATCCCGTCCAGTGTTGGAGGGTTCACCATCCGCGAGCTGGGGCTGTTTGATGACCAGGGCGGGCTATTCGTCGTCGGTAACCTGCCGGACACCTACAAACCTCAGGAGGGTGACGGCGCCTTTGCCGATACCATCATCCGCGTCGAGTTCCTGGTTACCAATGCTGAGATCGTCACCTTGCAGGTGGATCCCAACGTCGCAGTAGCGACCCAGTCCTGGGTGATCAACAACATCAGAATGAATGCGCTATTACCTGGTGGCACCACAGGTCAGGTGGCGACCAAGGGCAGCAACGCAGACGGCGATATCGTGTGGACGGACCCAGATGCCCACAATGTCACCGTCGATATGATTGAAGAGCGCCAGATCCTGTCCGCAGGGCAGACCCAGATCGATATGGCCATTACCACCACCCGTGGTTTGGCCGTGTATATCGAAGGTGTGCGCGTCAACAAAGGCGAGGGTACCGATGAATGGTCGATCAACCCGGCCGAGGAAGACACCAGCATTATCCTCGGCAAGAGCTGGCCGACCGGAACCAAAGTACTCCTGGTACAGAATGCACCCAGCGGTGGCGCATCACCGCCCTTGGTGCGTGACCAGAATCTGGCCGACGTACCGAACAAGGCACAGGCTCGCGCCAACCTGGGTGTACTCAGCAGGGAAGACGCCCGGCAGCTATGCCCACCCGGCACTCCGGCGTATTACTGCGGCACCACCGCCCCACCAGGTTGGCTCAAGCGCAATGGGGCAGCCGTCAGTCGAGTTGTATATGCCGAGCTGTTCGCCGTGCTGGGCACTCGGTTCGGCGCTGGTGACGGCTTCAATACCTTCAATCTGCCGGACGACAGGGGCGAGTTTATCCGCGGTTGGGATGATGGTCGCGGTGTGGATCCTGGGCGCGTGTTCGGCAGTTGGCAGGCCGATGAGCTGAAGAGTCACAAGCACCCCTTCAGCGCAGCCCAGTGGATCGGCGGGTACACCGACAACGGTGGGGCGCCAGACCAGCGCACAATCGTATCTGAGACCGAAACCCTCGCCACCGGCGGTATGGAAACCCGTCCCCGTAACCGTGCCTACCTGGCGATCATCAAGTATTGAGGCCGTTATGAGCAAAACCGTCTACCAGACCAACCACGCCGGCCTCTACACAGGCACTACGGTGGCCGATCCGAGTCCATTGGAGCCCGGCGTTTTCCTGATGCCGGCAGGCACCGTGGAGGTTCCCCCACCCGAGAGCTGGCCGGAAGACAAATGGCCACGTTGGAACGGCGCCGCCTGGCAACTGATCCCGCGGCCGCAGATACAAGCCGAGCCAACACCGGCAGAGAAACTCGCAGTCTTCCTTGCCGCCAACCCCGACGTTCAGGCCCTGATTCAGGAGCAAACACAATGAGCCAGATACTCGACCTGTGGGAAAGCATGACCGGCGTCGAAGTCGTTTATGAAATCACGGCCGCGCCGCCGGCCGGCTGGCTCACCTGTGACGGCACCGCCCTGCAGCCTGGCCCAGCGGATCGCCTGCGCGCTAAACTGATTGCTGCCGGCAGCCCGTTTGGCGTCGATGGTGATGACCCTTTGCTGCCTGATCGCCCAGACCACATCATTCGCACCTGAACCATGGGGCTTTGTACACAGCCCCAATACAACCCCCACCGCTCCCAATCCCCACGCCCACGCGACAGCATGACCCCTGTAGCCATTCACGCACCGCAGGGAGCCAACCATGCCCGACCAATACCACCACGGCGTGCGCGTCATCGAAATCAACGAAGGCACGCGCCCCATTCGCAGCATCTCCACCGCCGTGGTGGGAATGGTCTGCACCAGCCCGGATGCCGACGCCGACATTTTCCCGCTCAACACCCCGGTACTGCTGACCAACGTGCGCACCGCCATCGGTGATGCCGGCACCAACGGCACACTGGCCGCCAGCCTGCAGGCGATTGCCGACCAGACCAGTCCGTTTGTCATCGTGGTGCGGGTGGAAGAGGGCGAAGACGACGCCGAAACCACCAGCAACATCATCGGCACCACAGACAATGGCCAGTACACCGGCATGCAAGCGCTGCTCGCCGCTAAGGCCAGGCTGGGTGTCACCCCGCGGATCCTCGGCGTGCCCGGGCTGGACAGCCAGCCGGTCACCACCGCCCTGGTTGCCCTGGCGCAACAGCTGCGCGCATTCGTCTACGCCAGCGCCTGGGAGTGTGCTGACAAGGAAGCCGCCGTCGCTTACCGTGACAGCTTCGGCGCCCGTGAGCTAATGCTGCTCTGGCCCGACTTCCAGAGCTGGGACACCGTCACCAACGCCCCAGCCACCGCAGCTGCGACCGCCCGCGCCCTCGGCCTGCGCGCCAAGATCGACCAGACCGTGGGCTGGCACAAGACCCTGTCCAACGTACCGGTCAACGGCGTCACCGGCATCAGCAAAGACGTATTCTGGGATCTGCAGAATCCGGCAACCGATGCGGGCTATCTCAACAGCAATGAAGTCACCACCCTGATTCAACAGGGCGGCTACCGCTTCTGGGGCTCGCGTACCTGCAGCGAAGATCCGCTGTTCGCCTTCGAGAACTACACCCGCACCGCCCACGTCATTGCTGACACCATGGCCGATGCGCACCTGTGGGCGGTGGACAAGCCCATGCACCCCAGCCTGGTGAAAGACATCGTCGAAGGCCTCAACGCCAAGTTCCGTGAATGGAAAGCCCTGGGCTACCTGATCGACGGCCAGGCCTGGTACGACCCCAGTGCTAACACCCCGGATACCCTCAAGGCCGGCAAGCTACGCCTGGATTACGACTACACCCCGGTACCGCCGCTGGAAGATCTCACCCTGCGTCAGCGCATCACCGACCGCTACTTGCTGGACTTTGCCAGCCGCATCAACGCTTAACCGGAGAGCACAGCCATGGCACTGCCCCGCAAACTGAAAAACATGAACATGTTCAACGACGGCAACAGCTACGTCGGCGTTGCCAAGACCGTCACCTTGCCGCCGCTCAGCCGCAAGATGGAAGGCTATCGCGGCGCCGGCATGAACGGCCCGGTCAAGGTCGATCTGGGCCTGTCGGATGACGGCATCCAGCTCGAATGGACCTGTGGCGGGCTCGACCTGCAGGTGCTGCGTCAGTTCGGTGTCACCCGTGCCGACGGCGTGCAACTACGCTGGACCGGCGCCTTCCAGCGTGACGACACCGGTGAGGTCAGCGCCGCGGAAGTCGTCGTGCGTGGTCGGCATGAAGAATTGGGTTTCGGTGACGGCGAACCTGGTGAAGACACCGAGCAGACCATCACCACCACCTGCAGCTACTACAAGCTCACCGTCGACAATGAAGTCCTGGTCGAGATCGACATCCTCAACATGATCGAGATCGTTGACGGTGAAGACCGCTTGGCCGAACAGCGCGCCGCCATTGGCCTGTAACGCATAACCCCAAAGCCCGGCGGGGTCCGCCTTGCAGCGCTCGCCGGTATTCCACAGCAAAGGAGCAACCCCATGACCAAGCCCGCAGCTGCCCCGGCTGATACCGCCGAGCAACAGGCCAACCCCAACACCGTTACCCTCGATACCCCGCTCAAGCGCGGCGAGAGCCAGATTACCCATGTCACCCTGCGCAAACCCAGCTCCGGCGAGCTGCGCGGCATCCAGCTCAGCGAGCTGGTACAGATGCAAGTAGACAGCCTCATCACTGTCCTGCCCCGCATCAGCGACCCAGCCCTGACAGACCAGGACGTGCGCCGCATGGATCCGGCAGACCTCATGCAGCTCGGCATCAAGGTGGCGCTTTTTTTGTCACCGAAGCAGGAGAAGGCGGAGCAGTACCCCGGCGAGTAGAAGACGCCATGGCCGACCTGGCCATGGTCTTTCACTGGGGGCCGGCTGATATGGATGGCATGACCCTCAGCGAACTGATGGGCTGGCGGGAGCAAGCACGGCTCAGGAGTGGAGCAAAGAAATAATGGCCCGTGATCTCAGACTGCAGGTGCTCTTGTCCGCCGTGGACAAAGCCACCGGCCCACTCAAGAAAATCAGCGGCGGCAGCATTGGTGCCGCCCGCGCCCTGAAAGAAACCCGCGACCGGCTCAAGCAGCTGCAAACTCAGCAGCGTGACGTCAGCAGCTTTCGCACCATGGCCAACGCCAGCAAACAGACTGGCGACCAGCTCAAGCGCAGCCAGGACCGCGTGCGCGAGCTGTCCCGCCAGCTCGGTGCAACCGCTGCGCCCACCAAGCAGCTATCTGATGAATTCCGCCGTGCAGTGCGTGAGGCCCAGGGCCTCAAGAGCAAGCACCAGGAGCAGCAGCGCGAACTGCATGGCCTGCGCACCCGGCTGAACGATGCCGGCATCAGCACGCGCAACCTCAGCGAGCATGAACGCCGCCTGCGCACAGACCTGGCCAGCACCAACACCACGCTCAAACGCCAGGAAGAGGCCCTGCGCCGCGTCACCCAACAGCAGCAGCGCCTGCAGCGCGCCAATGCCCAGTACCAGAAGACTCGGCAAGTCGCTGGCAGCATGGCCGGCTCTGGCGCCCGAGGCATGGCCGTCGGTGGTGGTGGCCTGTATGCCGCCAGCCGCCTGCTTGGCCCTGGTGTCGAGTTCGATACCACCATGTCACGGGTGCAAGCCCTGTCGCGGCTGGACAAAGGCGATGAGCGCCTGTCCATGCTGCGCACCCAGTCCCGTGAGCTGGGCGCCAAAACCTTGTTCACCAGCACCCAGGTTGCGGAAGGGCAGGCGTTCCTGGCCATGGCTGGGTTTGATCCAGAGAAGATCCGCGATTCCATGGCCGGCATTCTTGATGTCGCCAAGGCCGGTAACATGGAGATCGGCGAAACGGCGGATATCGCCTCAAACATACTGACTGGTCTCAACCTGCAGGCCGATCAGATGGACCGCGTAGCCGACGTGCTCACTGGCGCTTTCACCCGATCGAACACCAGCATCAGCACCCTGGGCGAGACGATGAAATACGCCGCACCGGGAGCCTCACAGTTCGGTATCGATCTGGAAACAGTCGCCGCCATGGCCGCCAAGTTGGGGGATGCAGGCATCCAAGGCAGTATGGGCGGTACCGGCATCCGTCGGATTATTTCTCGCCTGGCCGCGCCCAACAAAGCCGCCCGCGAAGCCCTCGAAAAGCTGGGCGTCTCTGCCCAGGATGCCCAGGGCAACATGCGCAACTTGCCGGAGGTGCTGAGCGATATCTACAAGGCATCGCGCGACATGGGAGACATTGAGCGCGGCAGCCTCTGGAAAGCAATTGCCGGTGAAACCGGCGCCAACGCCATGGGCATCCTGGTTGACCAAGCTGGTGGTAACCAGTTGCAAGAACTGATCGCGATCCTGCAGACCAATCAGGGCGAGGCTGCCCAGGTCGCCGCGATCATGGCCGACAACTTCGCCGGCGACTGGGACCAACTCAAGTCCGCCTGGGCCGATGTTGGCATCGAGCTGTTCGAGCAGCAGGACGGTAGCTTTCGAGAGATGGTGCGTAACCTGACCGCGGTGGTACGGGGTATTGGCGCCTGGATCCGCGAGAATCCTGAGCTGGCCGGCCAGATCATCAAGGTAGTGTTGGCTGTCGCCGCCCTCACTGCTGGCATGGGTGCTCTGACGCTGATGCTCGCCAGCATCCTTGGCCCCTTCGCCGTGGTGCGTTACGCCATGACCCTGTTCGGTATCAAGAGCCTGGGTGCCGTCGCCGTCATCAAGAAGCTCGGCGCCGCCTTTCTCTGGCTCGGCCGTGCCCTGATGCTCAACCCCATAGGCTTGGCTGTGACCGCCATCATTGCCGGTGCTTACCTGATCTATCGGAACTGGGACAAGGTTGTGCCGTTCTTTCAGGAGCTGTGGGCGGAGCTGCGTGAGGGGGTTAGTGGCGGACTGGCGGGCATCGGCGGACTGATCCTCAACTGGTCACCACTGGGGATGTTCTACAGGGCTTTTGCCGGTGTCATGAATTACTTCGGTATCGACCTGCCAAGCAGATTCACCGAATTCGGCGGTATGCTCATGAGCGGCATGGTGCAGGGCATCAAGAGCGGATTGGGCTCGGTCAGGGAAGCGATCACCGGCGCGGGTGATCAGGCCATCGGCTGGTTCAAGGACAAACTCGGCATCCGCTCCCCCAGCCGCGTATTCGCCGCCCTGGGTGACGACACCATGGCCGGCCTGCGTGTCGGTTTGCAGCGTAGCCAGAACGGTCCCCTGGGCACAGTGCTGGAAACCGGCAAGCAACTGGCCAAGGCCGGCGCGCTGGCCCTCGGCATTGGCGGGGCAGGACAGGCACTGGCCATCGACAGCCGCCCAGCGCTCCAGGCCGGTCAGGCGCCCATCGTTGTTCAGGGCGACACCATCACCATCCAGATCACCGCTGCGTCCGGCAGCAACTCCGCCGAACTGGAAAGCATGATCAACCGCGTACTGGATCAGCGCGAGCGTGGCAAGGCCGCGCGCATCCGCTCCGCCCTGTACGATACCGACTGAGGATAGAACCATGATGATGGCCCTGGGGCTGTTCGTATTCAGCCTGAGCACCGCCGCCTACCAGGACTTCCAGCGCCAGACCGCCTGGCGCCACCCCAGCAGCAACCGAGTGGGTGCCGCACCGGTGCGCCAGTTCGTTGGCAAAGGTGACGACACCATTACTCTCTCCGGGCTGATCGTCCCTGAGCTGGCCGGCAAGCGCTTGTCACTGGACACGTTGCGCCTGATGGGTGACAGCGGCAAAGCGTGGCCATTGGTAGAGGGCACTGGTCGCATCTATGGCCTGTGGATCATCGAGAGCCTGAACGAAACCAATACCCTGTTCTTCCAGGACGGTGCGCCACGGCGCATTGAGTTCAGCCTCACCCTGCAGCGGGTGGATGACAGCCGCATCGAGCTGCTGGGCAACATCCTTGAGACCGTCGGCGGCCTGATCGGCAACCCGCTGGGTACCATTGGCGGGCTGCTACGATGATGGAGCGCCTCACCCGGCATCCGCGCCCAATCTACCGTCTGGTGGTCAATGGCCAGGACATAACGCCCAAGGTCGAAAAGCGCCTGATCAGCCTGACGCTGACTGACAATCGCGGCCTCGAGGCCGATCAGCTGGATCTTTCCCTGGAGGACCATGACGGCAGGCTGGCCATCCCGCCGCGCCGCGCCTCCGTGCAGCTCTGGCTCGGCTGGCAGGATACTGGCCTGGTCTATAAGGGCAGCTACATTGTCGACGAAGTGGAACACAGCGGCGCGCCGGACGTGATCAGCATCCGCGCTAGCAGCGCCGACCTGCGCGCCGGCCTCACCCGCAAGCGAGAACGCAGCTGGCACGAAGTCACCCTGGCCGACATCGTAAAGACCGTGGCCGAGGCCTACAGTCTCAAGCCTATTATCGACCTGATGCTGGGTCAGATCCCGGTACCGCACCTGGACCAGGCTGACGAGTCAGATGCCAATCTGCTCACCCGGCTGGCGACCGACCACGACGCCATCAGCAGCGTCAAGGCCGGCCACCTGCTACTGATGCCCGTGGGAGCCAGCAAGACCGCAAGCGGCTTGGATCTGCCTCATATCCACCTGACCCGGCGCGACTGCGACGGCCACCGCTGGATGGAAGCCGACCGCGACGCTTACACCGGGGTGCGTGCGCACTACTACGACGACAACAGCGCCGAGCGGCTGGACGCCATCGTCGGCACCGATGACAACATCAAAACCCTGCGTCACGTCTACGCAGATGAACAAAGTGCCCTGCAAGCTGCGCGATCGGAATGGCAACGCCTGCAGCGCGGTGCCGCTACCCTCAGCTACACCTTGGCCCTCGGCCGCGCTGATCTGATCCCGGAAATGACCTACAGCCTCAGCGGCGTCAAGCAGGAGATATCAGAAACCGTCTGGCTGGCCAAAAGCGTCACCCACAACCTGAGCGACAGCGGCTATATCACCAGCCTGGAACTGGAAAACCAACTGGCCGACGATTCAGATCTCGCGGCCCTGGTAGAAGGGGAGTACACCGGCATAGTCGCTTGGTACCGCGACGAAAAGACCGGTAAGCATGTCAAGGTCACCGAAGGCGACCAGACCAACCCGATGCGCCTGACGCATCTGTATGCGAGCAAACACAGCGCACAGCGAGCGGTGAAGAGAGCGTGGGGGAGGCTAGACGTGGCCCAGTACCCGTCAATCGTTTAATATGCGCTCAAACTACCCAGGGAGTTGGAATGTCTATCGCGTCATCACCCTCTTTCGTTACCCCCCTGCGTTACCCTGGAGGTAAGGCGCGTTTGGGCGCGTGGCTGGCGGACCTGATTCGTCATAATGGATTGGAAAATGGCTGTTATATTGAGCCCTACGCAGGCGGAGCGGGGGCTGCTGTCTTTCTGCTGGCGAATGAGCATGTAGATCGTATCGTCATAAATGATGCAGATCCGGTCATATACGCTTTTTGGTGGTCTTTAGTTAACGAAAGTGAGCGCCTTGTCGAGCTGATAGAGAGCACGCCAGTAACGATGGATGTGTGGTACGAGCAGCAAGATGTCATCGAAGAGTGTGACATGGCCGATCTAACTCGACTAGGATTTGCTACTTTTTTTCTGAACCGCACGAACCGGTCTGGCATTATAAAGGGCGGTGTGATTGGTGGTAAAAATCAAGACGGAAAATATAAGATTGATGCTCGTTTCAATAAGATTGATCTGGTCGCGCGGATAAAAAGATTGGCAAAATTACATGATCGGATACAAGTTATAAATTTGGATGCAATGGACTTGCTCGTCGGTGGGCAAGTAGAGTTTGGAGGAAATAGCCTTACTTACTTAGATCCTCCCTACTATAAAAAGGGAGGCCAGCTGTATCGAAATCACTACCTGCCGGAGGATCATGCTGCTATTTCCGATAGGGTGAAGGAGCTGCAGAGCCCTTGGTTGGTGACTTATGACAACTGCCCAGAAATAAAAGCTCTCTATTCGGATGTAAAAGGGGTGGATTTTTCTTTTTATTATTCCACTCACACGGAACGCCCCAAAGGTAATGAGGCGTTATTTTATGGTAATTTACAGCTTAACTCGGTGCCTTGGATGAAGCGCTAGTCGCATACTAGTAGGTGGGAAAAGTTGACCCTAGTGTATAGGGAGAGATCATGTTCTATATTGAACTCTCCCCCTTCTTATCAGGCCTGCGTCGGCGATCCTGCTAAGTAAGGAATCAAGTGGTTGGCTTCCAGCAGGCGATTACATAACAGCCGATTTCATCCCAAAGATAATTTAGCGTCTCTCCGTTCGGAAATCGTTCTGTTGTATGTAGATATTTTTGTAACGTTGTTATGTTTAATACGTCCCCCTCTTTATTGCAGTGGAGGTGGACGCTGTCCAGTTGGTCTCTGTTGAGAAGGCCGGTTTCAAACATATGCTGTGAACAGGCTTTTACGTCATTTCGTAGATTTCTGTCACGAAGTTTTATTTCGGTGTTCTTTTCAATGTAGTGATTCGTGCTTAACTCAATAAGAGAGCGTAAAAGGAATGCGACAGAAATTGGTGTTCCGCTTTTTCCTGTATGTTTTAATGTAACAATTTCTGTGATGATGTCGCGTACCTTCTGATGCTCGGGCGGAACATTCAGGTTGGCAGTTCTGCGGTTGAATAGTTTGTCTCTAGTTCCGCTACGTTGCCCACGGTAAGGCTTGTTATTGGCTGGCTTTCCCTCTTCGGACTCCTTTGTAGAGGGCTCGGATTCAGCCTCCCTATTGCCATACCCTTCTGTTTCAGGTGAGGAAGATTCAGAGGCCGCATCGGAGGAAGGCCCGATAGAGCTAATGTCTGGAGCAGAGTTCGAGTTTGCGGGCTCGTTAATTTCAAGCGAGCTTAATATTCCATTAATGTAGGCTTCGCCCTGCGTTGGCGTGCGTACATTTTCGACTTTTGTGTTTTTGCTGGATAAGTCAAATATGATGTATTGTGCTATTTTTAATACCTTGTTTTTCTCTCTGCTAAGTGACACTTTGTCATCATGTATGATAAGCCCTAAGCTGAAGAGGTTCTCAGAAGTTAGGAAGCGGGTGAGGGTGGAAATTGGAAAGTCATCATCGACTAGAATTCCATTCTCCTCTGCCCAGAAGAGATATTGCCCCGCCCGTTTGTATTCGGCTGGTTGTCCATGACCAATTAAAAAAAGTGTTCTCAAATAGGATGACCAGTTTAGCTGGCCGGCACCATCTTGGGCGCCGGAGTGTCTTGATACTACCTCTTTGATTAGTGCTTCCTCGTTATCAGACCAAAGACACTCGATGCTAGTGGGTATGCTATCGGAATGGGCAGAGGCAATACGTTCTATTTTTGCCCTAATGCTTGCGTCTTTGCACAGTTTAGGCTTGTTTAAAAGCTTAAGTGCTGTGACTCTTCGGTTGCCATCCCAAACCTTCCATTTTCTGTCGTTATGCTTGGATTTGGAAACTAAAATTGGCATTGTGCTGAGGCCATCCACAGCGATACTTTTCATGAGCTTCAGTAATTGATCTTCCTTTTTTAGGATTTTTTCAATACATTCCGCTTCGGTTGCGCCATGCCGAATTCGAGCATTATCCTCGTCGAGTTCGAGGTAATTAATGTTTATTTTTTTTCGGTTAAAACTATTTCGAGTCATAGCCGCTCCATGTTTTAATAGCGAAACTGAAATCGGATTATTTGTAACTCTTATTTCCACCCGTTGTAACGCAGTACTTCCCGCCCCTAGGCCCAGCGCACAGCTTCCCACCACTGCAAGGGCACTCGCTGGCCACACTGGTGCCCCCGCCCGTAAATATTCTCATGGGTATTAGGCTTGTTTGGGTGCAACTGGGTCGGCGCTATCATCTGAAGTTGGGGTTGCGTCATCGGGTTCTTTTGCTTCAATTTTATAGTCGAAGTCGCTAGATATTTCTTTTTTTAGGTGGTTTTTGATCATTTGAACTTTAAGTCTTATCCTTTCTTTGAACTTGATTTCGTCGGAAATGCTTAGCTCACTTGATGAGGAGAAAACTGTTTCTTTGGCAATGACTAGGAGCTTCGATAGGTCTCTTTGTGCTTGGTGTATTTCAATGCATTTGCTGACTAATTTTTCACATATCTTCCAAGATAAAAAAGCTACTGATATGGTGGCGGCGGAAAACGGGATGCGTAACAGGAAGTCGGAAGCTACTTCTTGTAGGCTATAGCTACCCCTGTGTAAAAAGCTATTGGAATTCATATATAATATGAGTGAGCACCCCATGATCACAGCTAGAGGTATGGTGGCCAGCGAAGCATAAAGTTTGGTGTGCTTTTTGCTGGCCTCGACATAGTCAACAAATTCATCGGAGAAAACGTTTTTGTTGTTTTCCAGGTCTTTCAGTTTTTGTTCTTCTTTCGCAATATTTGTGCTTAATAGTCTCGATTCTTCAGTGAGTTTGTCGGTGTTTGATTTTAATGCCACCTCTTTCTGTTGCAGTATCTTTGTTTTTTCAATAAGCCCGCTCAGTGTGAGGCTTTGCTCTTTGATTGATTCGGTGAGGCTGTTTAGTTTAATGGAGTGTTCGGATGTTTTTTCTAATATCTCCGAAAGTTCTTCGCTTTTCAACTTTATTTCGGCTGTTTTTTCTTGGACTTCGCTTGTAGTGGACTGCTTTAACTTATCTATGGAGCTGGATAGTTCGGAGACTGCAACGATTTTTTCTGAAATATCTTTGAAAGATTCTAGCGAGAATCCGTTTATCATTATTTTTTTTATTTTTGGTCGACGCAGCACAGCTTCGCTTTTGAATTTTATTTCTTTGACAAAGCTTTGTATTTTGGCGAGAGGGTAGCGTTTTCCCTCTTTGTCAGTGAAGTGTGTTAGAGGTATCTCTCGGTTTTTTCCGGCTATGTCTTTTATAGATACTCGTATACTGCTTTCTACCAAGCCTGGATTGTCTGTGATGAAATAGAGGTATTCGACCCAAATATCCTCCTTTGGTAGTATTTTTTTATCGGCCCTATTTATACTTATTTCTGTAGCTTGCTCCCCTAGAAGGCTGACAATCTCTTGGTTTCCCTTGAATGCTCCATTTTGCCATACAGCTATATCTGGTAGAGCTTCTTCAAGAGACACGAACAAATCTTTGGCAGTTTCAAGGTGGGCATTTTTAATGTTTACAGGTGTATTCATTTCTATGCTCGTTAGAATATTGCTGCTGGCTTTCACTTCGGCCTGCGGCAGTGCCTCTAGGGTTGCTTATCTTCACTGCAGGGATTAACGCAAGCGCAATCAGCCCAAGAACAGCCGATTCGCTTTCAGTAAGATCTCTTTGATTTTCCGGTCGGGAGCGCCATTGCAGCGGAACTTGAGCAGGTCTGGTCGCTCCCTCCCCAGGTGGGCGTAAAAGATGCCGTGATTATCCTTACCGGTTTCCGCAGACCAGCGATCCCATTCCGCCACGATTTGGGGCTCAAGTTCCTTGAGGGTAGCCATGATCTGTTCCTATTGTTTGTTCTCAATAGGAACAGATCATGCCATCTTCTTGATATCAGAGACAACCGCTTCAAGCTCCGCGAGGCGCTGCTCCAAGATTTTCAGGCGTTTCTTTTCCTCAGCAGCATGTTGTATTTCCCGCTGATCATCCTCTTCGAGCTCACGGAATAGGGCCAGAATCGCTTCTTCTTTCGGACTTCGTGGCGGGTTTGTGCCGTAGAGCATATTTTCGCTGCGCAGCATCAAGCCTTCCCCTGTGATTAGCCAGTCGAGGCTAACCCCTTTCTGCTCTGCGACGGTTACGCAAAGTGCGTACGGTATGGATTCCCTGCTTTCCCAGCTGCTAATGGCCTGAGGGCTTATACCGTGCATCTTTCCGAGGGCTGACTTGGTATCAGCTCCTGCGGCAAGCATCAGTCGTTTCAACACTTCACTAACGTCTGTTTTACGCATACAGCGGATTTTCCATTTGACATCCGCATTTTGCGGATATAGATTTAAACGCAATGAGTACATATTAACCAACTAGGAACACCACAACCATGATGTCACCCAATCAAATCCGCGCCCGGCTGGTGGAGAGTGGCAGCAGCTTTCGCCGCTTTGCCCTGGCCCACGGATACGAGCCGCGCACGGTGACCCAGGCGGTGGATCGCTGGGCGGGGCAGGAGGGCATGCCGCGTGGCCGTTTGACCTTCTCCATCCTCCGCGATCTGTCCCGGGAGATCGGCCAGGAAGTCCTGCCCGGCATCCTCGCGGCAGAGTCACCTTCTTCCGTTCAGCCTGATCAGCAGTAAGGACACCGCATGTACGCCGACACCAAGCGCATCCGCGACAACCGCGTCACCATCCGCCTGGATGACTACGAGCACGCCTTGATCAAGGCGCTGGCGGAGTACCAGGGCGAGTCACCGGCCACGTTGGTGCGTGAACTGGTTGTCCGGGAAGCAGCCAGCGTGCTGGGTACGGAACCCAGTGTCGTGCAACTGCAGCTCTGAATGAAGCCGCCAATTGGCAGACAAAAGGCAGACGAAAATATGCCCGACCAGCACATAACGCTTTCTGACACTCAATGGGCGCTGCTTGAAAAAGTCCGCGGGCAGCAGGGGCTGGCCAGCGTTCAGCAAGCGGCTGAGTGGCTGGCCAAGTCGGCCTTACGCAAGGCAGCCAAGCGCACCAACGGCCGGGGCCGGGCCCTGTATCCAGTTAAACCGGGGGACCTATGAGCAGTACCTACAAGCTCGTTTGCCCACACTGCCGCAGCCGGGTGCGGATCCGCACCAGCGAGGGGCAGCACATCTTTTTGCGGGTGGCATTCCTGCAATGCACCAACGAGGCCTGCAGCTGGAGCTGCCGGGCTCAGTTCGAGATGACTCATGAGCTGTCGCCCAGCTCGATGCCCAACCCCGCAGCGCAGCTGCCGGCGGCGCCCAGCGCGATCCGGCGCGAGGCGATGCGCAATACCGACGAGGAGCAGCTTGACCTGCTCGACCCTGTAGAAGAAGAGGAGCTGGAACATGAAGAGCGTTAGGGATTACCAGGAAACCCTGCAACAGGCTGCTGAGCTGTTTATCCGTCGCCATCAGGCACAACACCTGGGCGCGGATCAGGTGCTGTTCAGCCGGGCTGTGGCGCACTTGGTGGAGTCTTTCTCTACCACTCAGGCCACTGCGGAAAACGTCGTGGCCCGCGCTTACGGTGAGCTGAGGGCCAATGGCGACCCGCGCTACCTTGATGTCGGTAACAGTACTTCCAGTATGGCCATGCTGGTCGACCCTCGCTCAGGCATCTGCCATGCGGTACCGGTGGCGGCCATCTTGCAGCAGATCATCGACAATCCGGCACGCCGGCGGTTGAGCGTCGTTAACTGATTCGCAACTGCCTGGGGGAGGGCACATGTCGACCATTCATATCGAGATCGAACTCACAGATAGGCAGGCTGCCGCTCTGCGTGGGGCGTTGCAGGTGATGCATCGGCAACGCCTGCAGGAGGAGTTCTGGCAAGACCGTTATCGCTACATCCCCCATGGCATGCGTACCGCCACCATCATTTCCCGGTGCCCGGATCTGGCCGCCGGCGTCAAGCTGCTCACCGCCCTGCAGATGGCGGAACGCAACCAGGGGCACGGGGACAAGGCGTAACTCATGCAAACCGATCTCCACCGTGAAGTGCTTGTCCGTATAGATCGCGACTACGGCCTGAAAAAGGTCTCAGGTCAATGGATGCGCGGGGGCAAGTGCCCCTCCTGCAGCAAAAACGAGTTGTATACCCACAAGGACGAGCCCTGGGTGCTGCGCTGTGGCCGTGAGAGCAAGTGCGGTGCAGAAATACACGTCAAAGATGTATATGACGATCTGTTCGACGACTGGAGCAACCGCTACAAGCCTACCGCAGCGGACCCCAGTGTTACCGCCCGGGCATACCTGGAATTCAGCCGCGGCTTCCGCGAAGAGTTGATACAGGGCTGGTACACGCAGGAAAACTACTTTGACCGCGACCTGGGCATTGGCTCCGCCACCGTGCGCTTCGCCTTGCCCAACGGCAGTTACTGGGAACGCCTGATCGATCGCCCGCACCGTTTTGGCAAGAAGAAGGCACGGTTCAACTACCAGTCCAAACACTACGGCCACTGGTGGTGCCCGCCCTGCATTGACCTGCTGCAGGTTGATGAGCTCTGGCTGGTCGAGGGCATATTCGATGCCATCGCCCTGGTGCATAACAGCATCAGCGCGGTCACGCCGCTCAGCAGCAATAACTACCCGGAGAAGGCCCTGGCCGAGCTGGCCAAAGCCTGTGATGAAGCCGGCCAGAAGCGACCGAAGCTGATATGGGCGCTGGACGGTGATAATGCTGGCCGTCGCTACACCCGCAAATGGGTGGCCCGGGCCCGAGAGGCCGGCTGGAAGTGCGCGGCGATGCAGATCCCCCAGCGGGATAGAAAGATCGACTGGAATGACGCCCACCAGCGTGACCGCCTGACCGGCCAGCACATTGCTGAATACCGTTATCACGGAGACTTGTTGTTGGCCGAAAACGCCAACGATAAAGCCTTCATCATGTGGAGCTGGCGTGAGCGCCATGAGTTTCACTTCTCGTTCGACAACCGGATGTACTGGTTCAAGATGGACTTAGGTAAGTACAGCAAGGCGCTGTCGGACATCGAGGAGTCAGACCACGTTGAACTGCGGGCGCTCAGCCAGGAACAACAGCGACAGAAGGCGCTGGAGCAATCGGGTGTGGTGACACCTATCGCCAACTGTTATCCGCAGGCGCTCTATTTTCAGCGCAACGAGGTGACCGACGAGTCCTGGTATTACTTCCGTGTGGACTTCCCCCATGACGGCGGCAGTATCAAGAACACGTTCACCGGTGGCCAGGTGTCCGCGGCCAGCGAGTTCAAGAAGCGCCTGCTGTCGATCGCTGCCGGTGCGGTGTTTACCGGCAGTGGCCAGCAGCTCGACCGCATCATGCAGGATCAGCTGTATGGCATCCGCACCGTGGAGACCATTGATTACATCGGGTACAGCAAAGAACATCAGTGTTATGTGCTGGGTGATCTGGCGGTCAAAGGCGGTCAGGTGTACCAGGTCAACGAGGAAGACTTTTTCGAGTTCGGCAAGCTGCGCCTGAAGAGCCTGCTCAAGACCATCCCGCTCGACGTCAACCTGGACGACAACAAGTACCGCGATGACTGGCTGGGGTGGCTGTGGACGGCCTTCGGCGCTAAGGGGGTCATCGCCCTGGCGTTCTGGACCGGCTCGCTTTACGCCGAGCAGATCCGCGCCCAATACAAGAGTTTCCCTTTCCTGGAAGCCACCGGCGAGGCCGGAGCCGGTAAGACCACGCTTATCCAGTTTCTCTGGAAGCTGTTCGGTCGGGACTATGAGGGCTTCGACCCATCCAAGTCATCCGTAGCTGGCCGCTCACGTTTGATGGGGCAGGTGTCCGGCATGCCGGTGGTGCTGATCGAGGGCGACCGCAACGAGCCGGATAAGGCTCACGCCAAATCATTCGACTGGGACGAGCTGAAAGACTTCTATGGCGGCGGCACACTGCGCACCAGGGGCGTAAAAACGGCCGGCAACGAGACCTACGAGCCGCCCTTTCGCGGCACCATAGTGATCAGCCAGAACGCCGATGTCAGCGCCTCGGAAGCGATCCTGAGCCGTATCGTCAAGCTGCACTTCAAGCGCCCGGTGGTCACTGATGCCAGTCGCGCCGCAGCGGACAACCTGAACCTGCTGCAGACCGAAGACGTCAGCCAGTACCTGATCAAGGCGCTGCGCCTGGAAGACCAGATGCTGGCCACCTACGGCGCCAAGGTGGTGGAGTACGAAAAGACGCTGCGCAGCCTGAAAGAGATCCGTCTGGAGCGCATCGCTAAAAACCACGCACAGATGATGGCCCTGGTCGATTGCCTGACCCATGTAGTGCCGCTCACCGACGCTATGCGCACGGAGGTCGAGCTGACCCTGCGGCGGATGGCGGTCGAGCGTCAGCAGTCCCTCAACTCCGATCACCGCTTGGTTGCCGAGTTCTGGGAGGTCTACGACTACCTGGAATCACTGGGGGAGGAACCCACGGTCAATCACAGCGCCGACCCCAACCTCATCGCTATCAACCTCAACGAGTTCGCCAAGCTCGCGGCCAACCACCGCCAGAACATTGCCGAGCTCACCCTGCTGCGCGACCTGCTGAAAGACAGCCGCCGGCACAAGTTCATCGAGGCCAACCGGGCCGTGCACAGCGTCATCCGTGCCAATACCCAGCGGGAGGCTTTTGATAAGCCGAAGCCCAGCACCCTCAAGTGCTGGATTTTTAAGAAGTAGGCGCGGCAACGCCTGCATATATCACCAAAGGAGAGACCCCATGCAACAGCATGATTTACAGGTGGCGGAGCAACTGCACCGCCAGTACCAGGCGCTGCTGACCAAGCGGCAGCATGCGCAACAGACCGGCCTGCCGGCACTGGTGCGGCTGACGGAGGTTGCCCAGCGAAGCAGCGGGCAAAGCGCGGTTGTCGGGCGGTTTCTACTGGGGTTGTACAACGGCCCTCAGTACCCCTTCGAATTGACCGACCTGCGCCGGCTGGATGCAGAACTGCATCAGGACTGCCTGGCCGTACTGGAGCTGGACTGGCAGCCAGCCCGGGAGGTGCACGAGTATGTTGATAACGGCGATCGGATCTGGCGGGGGCTGGCTGAGCGTTGGGGGAGGGTTGGCGCATGACCACAAAGAATCCATTTCTGACCAGACAGTACGGCGACCGGTGGGTTGGCGCTACGGATGCAACAGACCGGGTGCGGATGGTCACCAGTTTCACTGCCGAACAATGTGCCGCGGCACTGCAGGTGCCAGACCTGCAAAAGACAGTGAAAGCAGCAATCGAACGACGTCAGCGGAAGCTGGCCAAGGCATAAAGAGGTGGCCCCGGAGAGCGGCAACTCCCGGGGCCGGCTACCACCAAAGGAGAGACCCCATGCAAAAGCATGAAGATCAAGGCAGCAGCGCAGCACAGGTTAGCACGGAACAGGGCATGGCAATGAATGGGACCATGGGGAGTTATAGCTCAAGGACCGCCGACAAGTTCGTCATCCGTCTCCCACCAGGCATGCGACGCCAGGTGCAAAGCGAGGCGGTACCACTGCACATCAGTATGAACTCTTGGATTCTGCAGGCGATCGACGAGAAGTTGGACCGGGATCAGCGGGCCCATAAGGCACTGGATGCCTTGGTGGTAGCAGCGAGCTCGGTGGTGCCGGGGCGTTCCGATGGCTGATGCAGATGTTCAGCAGCACATGCGAGAGTGCGAAGCTCGCGGTTGGCTGCGCCGGGGCTACAACAATCCGGCGCGGATCCAGGAGCTCACCGATATGATCACCAAGAAGCGTGGCTCAGTAGCGGCCGAACGGCTGATCGAGGAGATGCGCCGGCAGTGGAGGTGCCGCGCCGATTGGCTCCAGGAGCAGCAATCACAGTGAAAAACCGGGAATATAAAGCGCCCCGGTTATCGGACGGCCATATTCGCATGCTCGAGCTGCTTGCGGATCTGGCCATCGATCACTGGATTGAGGAAAACCAAAGGAGACCCCATCCCCATGAGAGCCGTGATCTACGCTCGCTACAGCTCGGACAAGCAAAGCGAGACCTCCCTTGAAGACCAGGTAACCCTCTGTCAGTCCCGCGCCAGGCGCGAGGGCTGGCAGGTGGTGGCCACCCACACCGATACCGCTATTTCAGGTTCCACTCAGGTCAGCGCCCGCCCGGGAGGGAAGGCGCTGTTAGCGGATATGCTGGCTGGCCGGTTTGATGTTCTGCTGCTGGAGTCATTGGACAGGCTGTCGCGTGACCAGGTTGAGCAGGAAACCATTGTCCGTCGTCTTGAACACCGTGGTGTGCGGATCATCTGCCTGGCCGATGGCTACGACTCCCAGTTCCAGGGCCGAAAGGTCATGCGCGGCGTACGCGGACTGATCAATGAAATGTACCTGGATGATCTGCGCCACAAGACTCAGCGCGGTTTGCATGGCCAGATCGATCGCGGATACATCGCCGGTGGCAAGTCCTACGGATACGACATTGTTCGGGACGAGCATGGCAGCAGGTTTGTGATCAACGAGCTGGAAGCTCACTGGGTGCGCTGGATCTTCCGCCAGGCAGCCAAGGGCATGGCATACCGGCAGATCGTTTATGAGCTCAATGAGCGCGGGGTGAAGTCGCCGCGTGGGTCGAGCTGGGCGGTCTCGGCAATCTATGGCAGCCCCCGGCAGGGTACCGGCATCATCAACAACATGCTGTATATCGGCCGCTACATCTGGAACCGCTCGCAATGGATCAAGGATCCGGACACCGGTAAGCGCCGCCGGGTTGATCGCCCGCGCAACGAATGGCGTGAAACGGAGGTGCCCGATTTGCGCATCGTCGATTCGGTTACCTGGTTGCGTGTGCAGGGGCGTCTGGCCAATGGGCGGAAGAAGGATGGAAGCAAGCCGAGCCGGCGGCCGTTGACGGCGCTGCTCAGCGGAACGCTACGGTGTCCCCACTGTGACGGGCCGATGACGCTGGCCGGCAGCAAGGTGTACGCCTGTGGTGTCGGCCGCGACAGGGGGCCTGCCGTTTGCCGGGGCTTTCGCATTTCGCGTTTGCAGGTGGAGCGAAGGCTGTTATCGGTGATCCGCGATGATCTGCTCAGTGACGAGGCGGCCGAGGTGTTTGCCACCATGGTGCGTTCGCGCATGGAGCAGTTGGGGGCGCAAACGGGCGCCAGTGTCATGGCTGGGCGGCAAGAGCGACTGAAAGAGGAACTGCAGCGTCTGGTTGATGCGGTAGCGACCCTTGGCGTCAGTGAGGCGCTGGCTCAGCGAATACGCAGCACAGAGCGCGAATTGCGCACGATCGAAGAGGAGATCCGTGTTGCAGCGGACGCAGCGCCAGAGCGTCTTGATGCGGGCAAGGAATTGCGGAAACTATTGATGAATCTGGAGGGTGCACTCAAGGCCAGCCCGACTGAAGCACGGCATGCTGTCAGTGAGATACTTGGACCGGTGAAGATACAGCTGAAGGAAGCCCAGGTGTGGGCTGAAATAGCAACCGGCCCCGCTCTGCGTATAGCAGTCGGAGCCGGGTACCCTATAACTGGTTGCGGGGGCAGGATTTGAACCTACGACCTTCGGGTTATGAGCCCGACGAGCTACCAGACTGCTCCACCCCGCGTCTGAGGTGGCTCATTCTACGGATTTGAGAGGTGCTGTCAAGCATTTGATGCAAAAAGAATTTTTGGGGGCTGCTCGACCAGCGGAAGGGACACTTCTGAAAAATGTATGATACCTTTTTGATATCATTTTTCCGCCTGTTTAACAGGCCGGTGGCGGCTGCTGTGCGTCGCTGGAGATGGCCCGGCATCCGTGCTATACGAGGCGGGAACATAATAAAAGGATGACTATGAGTCCTTCGGCAAACCCCTACCAGATTTCCGGGCTATTGGCTGAGTTCGCTGATCCGGCGGTTGAGCAGGCCTACCGGGAGCATATGCTGCCGTTGGTGGTACGCCATCTGCGGGTGGCGCTATGGGTCTGGGGTGGGTTGATTCTGCTGTTCGGTGTGCCTGACCTACAGGCGCTGGGGTGGGGAAGGGATTTCATCATTCTTTTGAGTTGCCGGTTATTGCAGGCCGGCCTGCTGTTCGGTCTGGCATTCCTGCTGGGTAGCAAACCGCAGTGGGCCTCCAATGGCTGTGCTGTCACCGGGCTGGAGATCTTCGGGTTCTTTCTGTTCCTGCCAATCTACTTCCTGCGCCCGGATATCGCCTCCTTCACTGTAACGGTCATTGGATTGATGCTGTTGGCGATGTTTCTGTTCGTGCCCAACCGCCTGATCCTGACGCTGCTGGCAGCGCTGGTCGGCTACGTATTGACGCTGGCCTGCATTGCCCTGAAGGGGCATGGTGCGGAGATATTCGTCGGCGCTGCCTTTCTGTTGATGCTGCCGGTGATAACCGGTTTCTTCGCTGCCCAGCAGTTGCATATAGTGCAGCGCAAACAATACGCCATGTTCAATCAGGCGAGGCAGGCCAACCGGGAACTGGAGCAGGAGGTGGAGCGGCGCAAGCTGCTGGAACTCAGCCGTCAGGCTACCACCGACCCGCTGACCGGATTGCCCAACCGGCGCTAGTACGAGATGCTGTTCCGCCGCGAGCGCGAACGCTGCCGACGGCAGAATACGGCGATTTCCGTGGCCATGGCCGACCTGGACTCGTTCAAGGCCCTGAACGACGAGCTGGGACATGATGCCGGTGATCTTGCCCTCAAGCATGTGGCCAGGCTGTTTCAACAGCATCTGCGCGAAGGCGATGTGGTTGGGCGCTTTGGTGGTGAGGAGTTCGTTATTGTGCTGCCGGACACCGGTGCCGCCGAGGCGCAGCTGGTTGTCGAGCGGCTCAGGAGCATGCTGGAGGGCACCCCGGTCGTGCTCAAGGGGCAACCGCGGTGCATCACCGCGACTTTTTCCGTTTCCGTGGTGCAGGAAGACGAGAGCGAGGTCGCCCAGGCGCTGCGCCGGGTAGATGAGGGGCTGTACCAGGGCAAGCGTGCCGGTCGCAATCGGGTAATGGTCGTCTGATACACTGTCCGCTATCTTCAGTCGGACTTTCGGCCTTGCGCAAGATCATTCATATAGACTGCGATTGCTTCTATGCCGCCATCGAGATGCGCGACGACCCGCGCCTGCGTCATCGTCCGCTGGCAGTGGGAGGCGACCCGGGCAAGCGTGGCGTGATCGCTACCTGCAATTATGAGGCGCGCACCTATGGCGTGCGTTCGGCCATGGCGTCGGCCTACGCTAAAAAGCTCTGCCCCGACCTGCTGATCGTCCCCGGCCGGATGTCGGTGTACCGCGAGGTATCCGACGCCATCCAGGCCATCTTTCATGAATACACCTCGCTGGTACAGCCGCTGTCGCTGGATGAGGCTTTTCTCGATGTCACTGACAGTCAGGCATGCCGCGGCAGTGCCACCCTGATAGCCGAAGAAATCCGCCAGCGGGTGAGCGATACCCAGGGCATCACTGTCTCGGCAGGGGTGGCACCGAACAAGTTCCTGGCGAAGATCGCCAGTGACTGGAACAAGCCCGATGGTCTCAAGGTGATTCTCCCCGGGGAGGTCGACGAGTTCGTGCTGGCGTTGCCGGTGAACCGCCTGCACGGCGTGGGCAAGGTCACGGCGGCGCGGTTGCACAAGCATGGCGTGGACACCTGCGCCGAGTTGCGGCAATGGCGTAAGCAGGATCTGGCCCGGGAGTTCGGCAGTTTCGGCGAGCGGTTGTGGGAATTGGCCAGGGGTATCGATGATCGGCCGGTGGTGGTGGACCAGGTGCGGCAGTCGGTGAGTGTGGAGAACACTTATGAGCACGACCTGCCGGATCTACCGGCCTGTCTCGGGGCGTTGCCGCCGCTGCTCGACAAGCTGGCCCAGCGCCTCGGGCGGCTGGACGGGCAGTACCGGGTCAGCAAGCCGTTCGTCAAACTCAAGTTCCACGACTTCACCCAGACCACCCTGGAGCAGGCGGGGGCGCCGATCACTCCCCAGGGCTTCGAGGAGCTATGCGCCCAGGCGTTTGCGCGGGGCGGCCGGCCGGTGCGCCTGATCGGCGTCGGTGTGCGACTGGACAATGCCCACAGTCCACTGGGCGAGCAACTGCTACTGTTCTGAGGCGGCGGCCTTGCTGCAGGCGGGGCACAGGTGTTCCTCACCACGCGGGGTCCAGCCCAGTTGGCCGATCCGTTGTACCGCCTTGGCGGTGCGCTGCTGCAGGTTGTCCTTTTCTTCCGCAAGAAACTCGAAGGCCTGTTCCCGCTTGCATTCATCACAATGGATCGACCAGCCGAGCACCATCTGGCCGTTCAGGTTCGGCCCCTTGGCGGTGGCGGTCCATTGCCCGGCCGGGTTGATCAGATAACGGACCTTGCCCACCACCAGCGGTAGCGGCAGATCCCGGCTGCCCTTGACGGTGCAGATCAGGGTGTCGCCCGGTTGGATACCGCCACCCTGGCCGGTGACCTGGTACAGGCCGGGGGCGACGGTACGGCATTCGATCAGGGTACGTGAGGGGTTGAGCGCCGTGCGCCGGAAATCATGTTCAGCCATTGGAAAGCCCGTCAGTTTGAGAGCCACATGATAACACCGGTGCAGGGTGACATATCACTGTGCTCACTGATGGTCTGTGTCGGCGCCGGCTATCTATATGATCGGTTATCTATCTGGCAATCAAAACAAGAGGACTCACCATGAGCGTAATGCAATTGTTCGATCTGACCGGCAAGGTGGCACTGATCACCGGTGGCACCAAGGGCTTGGGCCTGCAGATGGCCGAAGCGCTGGGCGAACAGGGTGCGAAGATCTTCCTCAATGCGCGCAATGCCGCCGAGGTGGAGGAAGTGGTTGCCCAACTGAATGCCCGTGGTATCGAAGCCGACGGTATCGCCTGCGACCTGGGCAAGCTCGACACCAACCCGATCACTACCCTGGTGGATGCTGCCGAAGCACGTTTCGGTACCGTGGACGTCCTGGTCAACAACGCCGGTACCACCTGGGGCCAGCCCGCCGTCGAGCACAGCTATACCGGCTGGAAGAAGGTGATGGAGCTGAACGTGGATGTATGCTTCCTGCTGGCCCAGGAAGTGGCGCGGCGGTTCATGATTCCCCGGCGCTCGGGCAAGATCATCAATATCGCCTCGATTGCCGGTCTCAAGGGTAACCGTCCGTCGAGTGGCGTGTTCACCGTGGCCTACAACACCAGCAAGGCCGCAGCGATCAACCTGACTCGCGCCCTGGCTGGCGAGTGGGGCCCCTACAACATCAACGTCAATGCGATCTGCCCCGGCTATTTCCCGACCAAACTGGCCAAGGGCCTGGACCGGGTGAGCGAGATGATCAAGGAAACCACCCCGCTGGGCCGTGTCGGTGGTGAGGAAGACATCAAGGGGCTGGCGCTGTTCTTCGCCACAGAAGCTTCGCGCCACGTGACCGGCCAGGCGGTAGCGGTAGATGGTGGTAACTCGGTAGTCTGAGCACGATCATCGGGTTGGCGGGCACCTGCCTGCCGACTCGGCTTGGCCCTGGGCAGTTCCGGCTGGCGTTATTGCAGGCCGCTGCCCAGGCGTTGCGCCAACTGCTGTAGCTCGGCGCCGTGTTGCTGTTCCAGGGTATCCAGTAGTCGCTGATGCAGACGGCGCTGGGCCTGGGGCAGATCCTTCCAGCCCTGGTGGGTAGGGATATGGGCGGTGGCATCATAGATGGTGTCCAGCACCTGGATATCCAGCTCGGCGCGCCGCGGCCCGCTGTAATTGTCCAGCAGTACCTTGATGCGGATCGCCCCCTCGATCATCGGCAACTGCCCGCTGAGCAGGCTCTGGGCGAGAATGCGGATATCGCCTTCCAGACGCGTGTTGCGCTCCTGCTGCTGCCGGGCCTGACGTTGCTGATTACGCCAGACACGGTGCCACAGTAACGCGGCGTACACGGCAAGGCCGAAGATGATGATCAGGCCGGCGACCACCAGCCAGTCGGTTTTATTCATATTCAGAAACTCAGGTCGGCGGGATCGAGGGTGCCTTCTTCATGCAGGCTGAGTCTGGGTGCCCAGAACAGTCCTGTGCTGATGTGCCCGTCGATCCGGTAATCGACCGGCTGCTGGTGCTCCACCAGCTTCACCAGGTCGCCCAGGTGACGCCAGATATTCGAGCGCACCGTGACATCGAAGTACTCCGAGCCGTAGGCCGGGACGTTGAAGGCCCGGTCGGTGACCCCGGTGGCCAGGCGCATATCATTCAGATAAACCCGGTAATGCATGCCGCGGATCGGCAGGTTGCGGTCGTTGGGGTTGTCGACGCGCAGGCGCAGGCGGAAGGACTGTTCCCAGAGATTGGACTTGAGCATTTCCACATTGGCCAGGGTGACTTCCGGCTCGGTATAGGATCGGTTGAATACCGCGCAACCGTTCAGGCTGAACAGGCCGGCCAGCAGTATTGCCAGCATCATGCCAGGTGAACGAATCATCAAGTGAAGCCCCTCCATTTTAACCGCGCGCCTCGTTATATGAGAAGTTGTCGGCGACCGGCAGCCTGTCCATACTAACCCCTAAATCTATACAAGGGAGTGACAAGATGGCAGCTTTCGAGGTGGTTTTCCACGGTCAGGTGCGGCCCGAGGTGGCGCCGGAGCAGGCCCGGGTACGTATCGGCCAGTTGTTCCAGGTGGGTGACCGGCAGCTCGATGTGCTGTTTTCCGGGCGACGGGTCGTGATCAAGCAGGGGCTGGATCAGGCCGCCGCGGAAAAGTACCGCCAGGCCATCGAGCGGGCGGGGGCAATGTGCGAGATACAACCGATGGCGGACGGTGCAGCCACTGCCGGCACATCGGCCGAGCAGCGTACTGCCGACGCCTTGCCGCCGCGGGACGAGTTCATGGCGGCGTTCAGCGATGTCGAAGCGCCGGACCTGCCATTGGCGCCGCTGGGCGCGGACATGCAGGACAGCTACACCAACCACGCGCCGCTGCATATCGACCTCTCGGCCTTCAGCCTGGCACCGCCGGGCAGTGACCTGGAACAACTGCCGGAGCCCGCAGCGCCGCCCGCACCGGATGTCAGCCATCTGCGGGTAGCCGACGGGGAATGAGCTAATAGCGGCAGCACTGCTTGAACTTGCGTCCTGAACCGCAGGGGCAGGGATCGTTGCGTCCGATGTTCAGTGGGTGGTTGGGATCGATGAAATACCAGCGCTCGCCCAGCTTGCAGAAGTCCGAGCACTCCAGGTGACTGTGCTGGCTGCCGTCCGGATCGGCCCAGCGGGCGGTGAAGGTGACCTGGGCGCGGCTGGCGTTACCGCTGGCTGGATCTTCCCGCTCCACGCTCAGGCCCAGCCAGCGGCTGTCATGGCTCCATTGCGTCATGGCCCGGCGGTCCAGCAGGGCCTGTTGCGCGGGCAGGGTGGTCGCCGCCAGATAGTCGATCAGCCCCAGCGCATAGGCGCTGTAGCGTGAGCGCATCAGCCGGCCGGCATGGGCGGCGGGGCGGCCTTCATGCTGGGGCTGGCAACACTCGGCATAGGGTTGGCCGTCGCCGCAGGGGCAGGGCGCTGTGGCAGGAAGGGTGGACATGCTGGTCACCTGTAGGGTCTGCTGGTTTCATGATGGCCCGCTGGGCGTACCCGCGCCCACTGCCGTTCGCCAGATGTTATCATCCGCGCTCTGCTTCGGAGTCCGCATGCTCAACGATGACCTCAAAGGCCAGATCCAGACGGCCTACCGCACCTTCCTCGAAAACAAGTCGCTGAAGCCGCGCTACGGCCAGCGGGTGATGATTGCCGAGGTGGCAAAACTGTTCGGCGGCGTCGATCTGGACGAGGAAGGGCATCGTGATGGCGAGCCGGCGGTGGCGGTGGTGGAAGCGGGCACGGGTACCGGCAAGACCGTGGCCTACTGCCTGGCGGGCATTCCCATCGCCAAGCACCTGGGCAAGCCGCTGGTGATCTCCACCGCCACGGTGGCGCTGCAGGAGCAGATCGTGCTCAAGGACCTGCCGGACATCCAGCGCAACGCCGGGCTGAACTTCCACTTCGCCCTGGCCAAGGGGCGCGGTCGCTACGTGTGCCTGTCCAAGCTCGACCAACTGCTGCAGGACAACCAGTCGCTGGCCAGCCGGCAGCAGGGGTTCGCCGATGAAGGCTTCCATATCGATGTGGACGAGGCCGGACTCAAGCTGTACACGCGCATGGTCGAAGCGCTGGGCAGCAACAAGTGGGATGGCGAACGCGACTCCTGGCCCGAGGCGTTGGATGACCAGGACTGGTCGCGGCTGACCACTGACCATATCCAGTGCACCAATCGTCGCTGTGGGCATTTCAACCAGTGCGTGTTCTACAAGGCCCGCGAAGGCATCCAGAAGATCGATGTGATCGTCACCAACCATGACCTGGTGCTGGCCGACCTGGCGCTGGGCGGCGGTGCGATCCTGCCCGACCCGCGCGATTGCCTCTATGTATTCGATGAAGGCCATCATCTGCCGGACAAGGCGATCTCCCACTTCGCCCACCACACGCGGATGGCGGCCACCGCCGACTGGCTGGACCAGTTGGACAAGAACCTGAGCAAGCTGTTGGCGCAGCATCCGCTGCCGGGGGATTTCGGTCGCCTGCTCGAGCAGGTGCCGCAGCTGGCGCGTGAGCTCAAGCCGCACCAGCAATTCATGACCCAGGCCCTGGGCGAGGTGGCGGACTTCGCCAGTACCGAGGACATGACCGGGCAGACCCGCCCGCAATATCGCTTCGAACACGGTGTGGTACCGGAGCACCTGCGCGAGATGTCGGTGGAGCTCAAGGCTGGTTTCGGACGTATCAGCGACCTGCTGCAGCGCATGGTCGACATGCTCAAGGACGCCATGGATGGTGAGGTGGTCGGTGTGCATCAGACCCAGGCCGAGGAATGGTACCCGCTGTTCGGCGCGCTGCAGGCCCGGGCCGAGAGCAACTGGACGCTGTGGACCCAGTTCTGCCTGGTCGATGCCGAGGACAAGCCGCCGACGGCGCGCTGGCTCACGCTCACCGAGCAGAGCGATCTGGATGTGCATGTCAGCCCGATACTGGCTGCCGATACGCTGCGCCAGTATCTCTGGCACACGGCCTTCGCCGCTCTGGTGACCTCGGCTACCATCACCGCGCTGGGCCGCTTCGACCGGTTCAGTCATCGCGCCGGGTTGCCGAAGAGTGCGGTCTGCACGCTAGCGCCCAGCCCGTTCCGCTATGCCGAGAGCGGCGTGCTGCGGGTGCCGAACCATGGCGCCGACCCGCGCGACAATGCCGGGCACAGCGCGGCGATCATCGAACATCTGCCCGATATGTTGCAGAACGAGCCTGGCAGCCTGGTGCTGTTCTCCTCGCGCCGGCAGATGCTCGAGGTGTATGCCGGCCTGCCGGCGGCGTTCCGCGAACGGGTGCTGGTGCAGGGTGACCTGTCCAAGCAGGAACTGATCCGCCAGCACCGGGCCCGGGTCGATGATGGTCAGCCCAGCGTGATCTTCGGTCTGGCCAGTTTTGCCGAGGGCGTCGACCTGCCGGGCAAGTACTGCGAGCATGTGGTGATCGCCAAGATCCCCTTCGCGGTACCGGATGATCCGGTGGAGGCGGCGCTGTCGGAATGGATCGAGCGCAACGGCGGTAACCCGTTCATGGAGATCGCGGTACCGGATGCCTGCCTGCGGCTGGTGCAGGCCTGTGGCCGGCTGCTGCGTACCGAACAGGACACCGGTACCGTTACCCTGCTGGATCGACGGCTGGTCACCCAGCGTTACGGCAAGGCGATTCTGAATGCCTTGCCGCCGTTTCGCCGAGAGATCGACTGACGCCTTCATCGCGGTTACGCTTGGACAGCCCCAATCGGATGACGGAATTTACATGACCCAGGTACAAGGCTATTTCGACCCCCGCTTCGAATCCGTGCGCGAACTGTTCGTCCAGCAGCAGAGCGATCCCCAGGCCCGTGGTGCGGCGCTGTGCGTCACGGTCGGTGACGACACCGTGCTGGACCTGTGGCAGGGGGTGACCGACAAGGACAACAGCAAGGTCTGGGAACAGGACACCCTGGTCAATGTGTTTTCCTGTACCAAGCCGCTGGGCGCGGTGGCGCTGCTGCAGCAGGTACAGGCGGGGCGCATCGGCCTGGACGCTCCGCTGGCTGAGGTCTGGCCCGAGTTTGCCCAGGCCGGCAAGCAGCATGTCACCCTGCGCCAGATCCTCAGCCACCGCTCCGGACTGTCGGCCATCAGCGAGCCGCTGGCCCCCGAAGCGCTGTTCGACTGGCAGGCGATGACGGCGGCGCTCGCCGCCCAGCAGCCCTGGTGGACGCCTGATGCAAGCCACGGTTACGCGCCGCTGACCTATGCCTGGCTGCTCGGCGAGCCGCTGCGCCGGTTGAGTGGACAGATGCCTGGCGACTACCTGCGCGAGCATGTCTGCCAGCCGCTGGGCATGGACTTCCATGTTGGCGTGGCGGACGCCGATCTGTCGCGTATCGCGCATGTCTCGCGGCTACGCAACCAGTACGGTGATCAATATGCGCGGGATCTGTTCGCGGCCATGGGCGATGCCGATGGCTTGAGCTGGAAGGCCTTCGCCAACCCCAGCAGCCTGCAGACCAGTACCAACAAGAGAGAGTGGCAGCAGGCGCAGATCCTGGCGGCCAATGGCACCGGCAATGCCCGCTCCCTGGCGCGCTTCTGGCAAGTCATGGCCCATGATGGCCGGTTGGGTGACACGCAGTTGCTGGATGCCGAACTGGTTGCCCTGATGCGCCGGGAACACAGTGCCGGGTTGGATCGCACCCTGCACTGCCCGACCCGTTTCGGCCTGGGCGTGATGCTGGAGCAGGAATGGCAGGGCGGCAGTTTCGGCATGGGGCCGAATGCCTTCGGCCATCCGGGGGCGGGCGGAGCGCTGGGCTTTGCCGATCCCGATGCGCAGGTCGGTTTCGGCTATGTGACCAATGCCATGGGGCCCTATGTGTTGACCGACCCGCGCGCTGGCGAACTGAGCCGGGCGGTGTACCGCTGCCTGCGCGAGCATCAATAGCCATCCTTGTCCAAGGTCAACAGAGCCCGGCTGATGCGGTGCTAGAATTATCGTTACCCTTTTCAGGAGCATGTGAATGAAGCTCAGCATTGCCGATATGCGCCGCAACTACACCCGTGACGGGCTGCTGGAGAGCCAGGCCCCGGACGATCCCTTCGCCCTGTTCGGTACCTGGTTCAGCCAGGCGGTGGAGGTCGAATCGACTGAACCCAATGCGATGATGCTGGCCAGTGTCGATGCCGAGGGCCAGCCGCATCTGCGTACACTGCTGCTCAAGGGCTTCGACCCGCGGGGCTTCGTGTTCTTTACCAACTACCAGAGCGCCAAGGGCGAGCAGTTGCTGGCCCATCCGCTGGCGGCCATGACCTTCTGGTGGCCGGACCTGGAGCGCCAGGTACGCATCGAGGGGCGGGTCGAGCAGGTCAGTGACGAAGAGTCGGATGTGTACTACCACAGCCGCCCGCTGGGCAGCCGCCTCGGTGCCTGGACCTCGCCGCAGAGCCAGGTGATCAGCGGCAGGGAAGCGCTGGAGCAGCGTCTGGCCGCGGTCGAGGCCCAGTACGCCGATAGCGCGCCGCCAAGACCACCTTACTGGGGTGGTTTCCGCGTGGTGCCGCAGGTGATCGAGTTCTGGCAGGGTCGCCCCAGCCGCCTGCATGACCGCCTGCGCTACCGGTTGGACAACGGCCAGTGGCTGCGTGAAAGACTCGCGCCCTGAGCGCTGTTATTCCCCCAGCCAGTCGATCACGCCCCGCGCCGCCACCAGTCCGCTGGCAAAGCAGGCGGTGAGTAGATAGCCGCCGGTCGGCGCCTCCCAGTCGAGCATCTCCCCGGCGCAGAACACGCCGGGGATCGCCTTGAGCATCAGCCGCTCATCCAGCGCCTGGGCCATGACACCCCCGGCGCTGCTGATCGCCTCATCCAGCGGACGGGTAGCCAGCAGGCGAATCGTTAGTCCCTTGATACCCCCGGTCAGTTGCTCGGGATCAGCCAGTTGCGACTTGTCCAGGCACTCATGCAGCAGGGCGCTTTTCACCGCGTCGAGTCCGGCGCGTTTGCGCAGAATGCTGGACAGGGACTGCCCCTTGCGTGGTTGGGCCAGCAGGCTGGCCAACTGGCTGTGGCTGCGATCGGGTGCCAGGTCCAGTTGCAGCTCGGCATATCCCTGTTGCTGGATCAGTTCGCGCAGCGGTGCGGACAGGGCATAGATCAGACTGCCTTCCAGCCCGTCTGCAGTGACGATGCACTCGCCGCGGCGTTGATGCTGCTGGCCATCGCAGCCGGTCACGCTGGCGATCACCTGCTTCAGCGGCTGGCCGGCGAAGCGCTGGCGCAGGTGCTCGCTCCAGTTGGCGGTGAAGCCGCAGTTGGCTGGCAGCAAATCGCGCACCGCCACCCCGCGCTCGCGCAGCAATGGTACCCAACTGCCATCCGAACCGAGTCGCGTCCAACTGCCGCCGCCCAGTGCCAGCACCACGGCTGCCACCTCAACCTGCTGCTGCCCCTCCGGGGTGGCGAACAACAGCTGCTGTTGTGCATCCCAGCCCTGCCAGCGGTGACGTGTATGCAACTGCACGCCGCTGTCGCGCAGGCGTTTGAGCCAGGCCCGCAACAGCGGCGCGGCTTTCATATCGGCGGGAAACACCCGGCCGGAGGAGCCGACGAAGGTATCGATACCCAACCCGTGAATCCACTCGCGCAGCGCCGGGCCGTCCAGTTGCTGCAACCATTGGCCGACCCAGGGAGCGGCTTCGCGGTAGCGGCCGGCAAACGCCTCGGCCGGTTCGGAATGGGTAATGTTCATGCCGCCGACGCCAGCCAGCAGGAACTTGCGCCCGACCGAGGGCATGGCGTCATACAAGGCTACGCGCCGGCCGGTCCGGGCCAGTTGCTCGGCGGCCATCAGGCCGGCGGGGCCACCGCCGATGACGGCGATCAGGGGACGCTGGGAAGGGGAGGTTACGGGCATGCTCGGTTCCATTGTGAATTGCCGCGCAGTGTAGCGCAGACCCTGCCAGGGCGGCATTAACAAGGGAACACTGTAAGAATTGGGCGCCGGGGTTTAAAATCCCCCTCCTTTGGGGTGCGACACTCTGTCGCGAACCTGCGTCGTTCGCTCCGGCCCTTGGCCGGAAGATAGTCGAGGAATCGTTATGAGCCAATTGCTGGATAATCTGGTCAGTCTGCTGGCCCTGGAAAAGATCGAGGAAAACCTGTTCCGCGGCAGAAGCGAGGATCTGGGTTTTCGCCAGCTGTTCGGCGGGCAGGTGCTGGGTCAGGCGTTGTCGGCGGCCAGCCAGACCGTCGCGCCCGAGCGCAAGGTCCATTCGGTGCATGGCTACTTCCTGCGTCCGGGCGATGCCAGTCTGCCGATCGTCTATCAGGTGGAGTCCCCCCGTGACGGTGGCAGTTTCACTACCCGCACGGTCAGTGCCATCCAGAAGGGCCGGGCGATCTTCACCCTGATGGCATCCTTCCACGGTGAGGAGCGGGGCGTGTCTCACCAGTCGCCGATGCCACAGGTGGCGGGGCCGGAAGGGCTGAAGAACGAACTGGAAATCTGCCTGGAGAACCAGCATCTGCTGCCCGAAGCCGTGCGCGAAAGCGTGCTGTGCGCCAAGCCGATCGAGATCCGCCGGGTCAATGGCTACAACCCGTTCAAGCCGACGCGCTCCGAGCCGGTGCAGTACATCTGGTTCCGGGCCGACGGCCAGCTTCCCGACGACGATCAGCTGCACCGCTACCTGTTCGCCTACGCCTCGGATTTCAATCTGCTCAGCACGGCTGCGTTGCCGCATGGTATTTCCAGCTGGTCGCCGCACATGCAGGTGGCCAGCCTCGATCATGCGGTCTGGTTCCACCGCCCGTTGCGCATGGATGACTGGCTGCTGTACGCGATGGACAGCCCGTCTGCCAGTGGCGCGCGTGGCCTGTCCCGTGGCCTGGTATACAACCGCGCTGGTGAACTGGTGGCGTCGGTGGCCCAGGAGTCGCTGATGCGCGACCGCAGCCAGCAGGATAAATGACATGCAGGCGCGTGGCTGGATCTTCGATCTGGATGGCACCCTGACGGTAGCCCAGCACGACTTTCCGGCGATCCGACGGGAGCTGGGTATTCCTGCCGATGAGGACATCCTGGTGCACCTGGGGCGCCTGCCGATTGCCGAGCGTGAGCAGCTCAATGCCCGGCTCGATGCCATCGAGCTGCGCCTGGCCGCCGAAGTGGCGCCGGCGCCGGGTGCCGCCGAGTTGGTGCGCGAGCTGCATGGCAACGGCATGCGCCTGGGTATTCTGACGCGCAACCTGCGCCAGGTGGCGATGGCCTCCCTCGAACGTATCGGCATACTTGATTGCTTTGCGCCGGAACATATCATCGGCCGCAACGATGCACCGCCCAAGCCGGCGCCGGATGGCATTCACCATCTGCTCGCCGACTGGCAACTGCAGCGCAGCGAGGCGGTGATGGTCGGCGACTTCCATTTCGATCTGCAGGCGGGCCGGGCGGCTGGCTGCAACACCTGTCTGGTCTTCCCGGACAATGCCTGGCCGGAACTCACCGACCTGCATGTCCCGGACTGCCACGCGCTGCTGGCGCACCTGCAGGCGAGGTAAGCCGCTGACCGTCTCTGTTGGTCCGTGCCTATGGATTGCTTCACCGCTTTGCGGTTCGCAATGACGAGGGGGCGTATCTGTCATTGCGAGCCCGAAGGGCGCGGCAATCCAGGTGCACGCCCAACATAAGGGTTGTCCGGTAACCCTACATGCTCAGGCGCATGGACAGGTCCACGGCCTTGATGTCCTTGGTCAGGCTGCCGATGGAGATGTAGTCGACCCCGGTTTCGGCCACGGCGCGCAGGGTGCTTTCATTGATGCCGCCCGAAGCCTCGAGTTTGGCCGTGCCGGCGGTGATCTGCACTGCGGTACGCATGTCCTCGTTGCTCAGCTCGTCCAGCATGATGATGTCGGCACCGGCAGTCAGCGCCTGGCGCAGCTCATCCAGGCTCTCCACTTCGACCTCCACCGGCTTGCCCGGACTCAGGGCCCTGGCCTGGGTCACCGCGGCCTGGATGCCGCCGCAGGCGGCGATGTGGTTTTCCTTGATCAGGAAGGCGTCGAACAGGCCGATGCGATGGTTGTGGCAGCCGCCGCAGGTGACCGCATATTTCTGTGCCAGGCGCAGGCCGGGCAGGGTCTTGCGGGTATCCAGCAACTTGACCGCGGTACCCTCGACCAGGTCGGCGAAGTAGCGGCTGCGGGTGGCGGTGGCGGACAGGGTCTGGATGAAGTTCAGCGCGCAGCGCTCACCGCTGAGCAGCCCGCGGGCCGGGCCGCTGAGCTGGCAGAACGACTGATTCGGCTCCAGCCGCTCACCATCGGCAGCCAGCCATTGCACCTGGATCCGCGGGTCGACCTGGCGGAACACCTCATCGGCCCAGGCCGTGCCACAGAGAATGGCCGGCTCGCGGGAGATGATGGTCGCCTGCGCCTGGCGCTCGGCCGGGATCAGCGCCGCAGTGATGTCGCCACTGCCGATGTCCTCGGCCAGCGCACGACGTACCTCTTCCTGGATGGAAGACTGCAGACTGTCGAGGGTGATATTCGGCATGGGGATGCTCCGTTGCGGTCGCTGAAAGCCAGGCAGTATACCCGATGAACGGAATCTTCGAATAATGAGACACAGTGCTATTTTGTATTGCGGAACTGTGAGATTCAGCAAGGAATTGCAAGGAGATGTGCAGATGAATTTCCGAAAGATGTATACTTGCGGCAATTTGACGCCAGAAATTCGTCACACAGGCGTGGCAGTATCTTAGCGACAGACCGATTGCCCGGAGAGAAGGCATGTCCAAGGATTACAAGGTAGTTTCGCTCGCCTCCGTCGCACCCGTCGGGCAGCAGATTCGTCACGGCTCCCTGTCGGCCCCGCTGGCGGCGGTGCGGGACCGGGCGCTGACCTACCTGCGGGTCGGGCTCAGTGAACTGTTCGACAATGCCGATGATATCTTCTTCGAAAAGGCCGATCGGGCCGGTAACAACGCCGATCAGAGCCTGTTCTTCGATGCCATGCGCCTGTTGCGCCTGCAGCGCCATGCCATCGAGAAGTCCTGCTGCGATGGCCTGGACCGCGAGTTCGGCAGCCTGCAATACGGCCGCCCGGCCGTCACCGAGAATGCCATCGCCTTCGACCTCGATACCCTGAGCCTGGTGCAACCCGACGAACTGGAGCAGACCGTGGCGCTCGATGGCATGGTCGGGCGGGTCAATGCGCGTAATCAGGCCAGCCTTACGCATCTGTCCATGCGCCTCAACAGCCTGGTCAAGACACCGGTGGATGAGACCAGCAACCCCCTGGCACCGGCGTATCTGGTACAACTGTTCGCGGATAGCTGCGCGCCCCTGAACCTGGATATCAAGGTGCGGTTGATCATCCTCAAGATGTTCGAGCGCTATGTCTTCAACTCCATCGACTCGCTGTATATCGATGTCAACGAGCTGCTGATCAATGCCGGCATCCTCCCTGACCTGAAGCAGGGCGCGGTGGCGCAACGTTCACGTACCGCCACTGTCACGGCGCCGCGGAGCCAGCAGGGAGGGGCCCTGGGCGAGGGCTCCGAACAGCAGGTGCTGTCACTGTTCAGCGAGCTGATCAGCAGCTGGCGCCATACCAGCGGTGACGTGGCGCTCAGTGCCCTGGGCGCGCCTTCGGCGGCGCCGGTGCGCAGTGACGAGCTGCTCGGCATGCTCAGTGGCTTCGCTGCCCTGCAGAGCGCCGGCCCGGGCGCCACGCTCCGGGAGTTGCGCGGGCACATCAATCAGCAATTGCACGAACAGCAGCGTCAGACCGGCGAAGTGCGCAAGCTCGATCGGGTGGATGATGACGTCATCAGCCTGGTGTCGATGCTGTTCGATGTGGTGCTGGACGACAGCCAGCTGCCGGCGGCGCTCAAGGCACTGATTGGCCGCATGCAGCTGCCGATATTGCGCGTGGCTATCGCCGACAAGAGTTTCTTCAACCGCTCCTCCCATCCGGCCAGGCGCCTGCTCAACGAGCTGGCGCGGGCCACCATGGGCTGGAGCGATCATGACGATCTGCGCCGTGACCAGTTGCATGCGCTGCTCGAGCGCATGGTCGAGCGTCTGCTGGGCGAGCAGATGGCCGACGCGGCATTCTTCGAGCAGATGCACGAGGAACTGGCCGGGTTCATGCGCATCGAGCAGCGCCGCGCGGAGCGGCTGGAACAGCGCACCCGCGATGCCGAAGAAGGGCGCGCCCGAGTGGAAGCGGCCCGCAGCAAAGCCGCCAGGGTGCTGAATGAACTGCTGCTGGGGCGCACCCTTCCGGTGTTCGCCGTGGATCTGCTGCGCGACACCTGGAGTCAGGTCCTGCAGTTGGCCTTCCTGCGTGAGGGGGAGCACTCCAGTGCCTGGCGCAGTGCGGAGCTCACCGCCCGGCAACTGGTGCAAAGCATCGAGGCGCCGGGCGAGGGCAACAGCGTCCAGCGTCTGGCACTGAATGCCGAGGTCTGCCGCGCGCTGTGCGAGGGGCTGAGCCTGATCGGTGAGGAAGATCCGCAGGGCTCGCCACAGCTGGCGCAACTACAGGCACTGCAGCGGGCGGTCTTGGCGGAGCCGTTGCACGAGGTGGCGAGCCCGAATACCGGGATGCCCAGCGCCGATGCCCTGGTCGAACAGGGAGTCCGTCTGGAGCTGGCCGAGCCGACACCGGCCTATCAAGCGCGCCACGACAGCCCGCTCAGTGACGATATCCCGGTGCTCACCGACATGGTGCATATCGATCAGCCGGTACTGGCGGTGCAGGAAGAGGAACAGTGTCTGCTGGTCGAAGACCTGCCGGACGCCGCGGCGGCGGCCTGGGTCGACAATCTGCATGCCGGCAGCTGGTTCGAGCTGTCCGGGCTGGCGGACAAGCCGGCGCAGCGTTGCAAGCTGGCGGCCATCATCAGCTTCAGTGGCAAGTACATCTTCGTCAACCGGGCGGGCATGAAGGTCGCCGAATTCAGCCGCCTGGCCCTGATCCAACACCATGGGCAGGGCCTGATCCGCCTGCTGGCGAATGATCAGCTGTTCGACCGGGCATTGGAGTCGGTTATCGGCAATCTCCGTCAGCTGCGCGACAGCAAGGCCTGAGATTCGCTGCTTGCGGCAACGCGGTTGCCGCCCTAGCATAGCGTTTTTGCTATCGGGGTACGGATGTCCATGCAGATTGACGCAGCCAGTGGCTGGCTGAGCGAAATAGCCCATTGCCCATCGGCGCATTTCAACGCGCGTCCTCAGGGCGTGGACATTTCCCTGCTGGTGATCCATAACATCAGCCTGCCGCCAGGCCAGTTCGGCACCGGCCGCGTGCAGGAGTTCTTCTGTAGCAGTCTGGACGAGACGGCCCATCCCTACTTTGCCGAGATTGCCCAGCTGCGGGTCTCGGCGCACTTTCTCATCGAGCGCGAGGGACGCATCACCCAGTTCGTTTCCTGCCTGCAGCGGGCCTGGCATGCCGGTCAGTCCTGCTTCGCCGGGCGCGACAATTGCAACGACTTTTCCCTGGGCATCGAGCTGGAGGGCACCGATGACCAGCCATTCACCGATGCCCAATATGCCAGCCTGATTGCCCTGACCCGCACTCTGCAACAGGCCTTTCCGCTGATCACCCGCGAGCGGATCACTGGCCACGAGCATATCGCTCCGGGCCGCAAGACCGACCCTGGGCCCTGTTTCGACTGGTCACGGTATCTGGACCGTCTGACCGATGACGCACTGAAGGATGGGAGCTGCTGATGAATTTCCTGGTATTGCTGCTGGTGGCCTTGATTCTGCTGTGGACGCCCTGGCGCACCGGCTACCCGCGGGATGTCCTGCAGCCCTGGGTAGCACGGGCTGCCGGTGTTGGCCGGCACTGGGGCGCCGTCGCTGCCGTTCTGCTGCTGTTGGTACCGTTGGGGCTGCTGCTCTGGCTGGTGGAGGGGCTGGCTTACGGTCTGTTCACCCTGGTGCTGCATGTGGGGCTGTTATTGCTGAGCGTAGGTCGGCATGACCCGCTGGCTGGGATGAATGCGGACTTCCTCGCGGCCTGGCGGCGTCAGGATCAGGCGGCCGCTGCCCTGGTGGCCGAACAGCAGCTGGGCGTCACGGCAGAACAGGCCGATGAACTGCTGGCAGCGGTGCGGGGGCGCATGGTGACGGCCAGTCTGCAGGATTATTTCGTTCCGGCCTTCTGGTACCTGTTGCTCGGGCCGCTGGGTGCGCTGGGCTACCGTCTGCTGGAGCTGGCCAGCCGGCGCGAGGGACAGTCGGTAGCACGGCCCGCCGCGCTGCTGGTGCACGCCCTGGAATGGATACCGGCGCGTCTGCTGGCGCTGAGCTTCGCCCTGGTGGGCCAGTTCGACATCACTCTGCGAACCCTACGCGGTCTGGCCAGCGAGTGGGAGTTGCCGGGTGGCGAACTGGCCACTCGCTGCGCCCAGGCGGCGCTGGCGCCCGAGTTCGAGCATGAGCGACAGGAGGTGCTGGCTGATACCCGGCAACTGCTGGTTCGCGCCATTCTGACCTGGGCGGTGGTAATCGCCTTTCTCTCGATGTTGAGCTAAAGATAGTCCGTCTCAGGCCGATAGAAGGGCAAACGCCGGCTGCGCCCAGCGCTATACAACAGCACAATTATTCTAAGAAACCAGCCTGTGTGACGACACGGAGCCCGGTTCGACAAGGAGATGCACTTGAACAGTCTATTGGCTCCCGCCATGGCATTGATGAATCGACTCAGTTATGCCATGAAGTTCTGCCTGATCAGCGCTCTGTGCTTCGTTCCGCTCATCGTGGTCAGCGGCATGCTGGTGAACCAGGCCTGGGAGCGGGTGCAGGTCTCGCGGCATGCGCTGGATTCCATGCAGTTGCTGGGTCAGGTCACCCAATTGATCACCGATGCCGAAAGGCTGCGCGGGCTGGATATTGCTGCCTTCCACCTGGGGGTGGGCGAGCAGGGCGCAGAGCTGGAGCAGCGCAGCGGCGACGTGCTCAAACGGCTAATCGATGGGCTGCAGCGCTTGCCTCTGAACCGTGCCGATGCGGATGCCGCAGAGCTGATCCAAAAGCGCGATGAGCTGGTGGCTGAATACCAGAGCATCGGTACTGCCTCGCTGCGCAATCGCGGCCAGATGTCCACTCAGGCGCATGTTGAACTGCTCTCGTTGCTGACCTTCAGTGCCGCTTACAGCGGCCTGCCCCATGATTACGATCGCAACGTGCGCCAGTTGACTGACCTGCTGGTCAACCATTCCCCGCAGATTACCTCGACCATCGGCATGGGGCGGGCCATAGGATCCTATTCCATCGGCCTTGGATACCTGAACTCCGACGCCAGCCGGGATATGGACCGCCTGTTGGAAGAGATTCAGCACCTGGCGGTCAACTACACCCAGGCACTGTCGTTCCTGCAACAGCCGGAACTGCAATCGCTGCGCGCCCCGGCGGCTGCCAGCAGCGAGTCTCTGGAGCGGGTGCTGGAGATTTTCGAAGACGAAATCATCATGGCTGCCAGCTATGAAGACAGCTGGGATAGTTACTTTGAGCGGCTCAGTGCGGAAATGGCCAAGACCCACGGCTTCAGCGAAGCGATCCTAGGCTACCTGGAAGACGCCCTGGCCCAGCGGCTGGGGGAGGGCAAGCGTGCCATGCTGGTGCTGGTGAGCGCCCTGGCGGTGATCCTGCTGCTGATCGTCTGGCTGTATCTGGGCTTCTACATGGCGACCCGGCGCACCATTGCCGAGCTGTCCGCGACCATGCGCCAGGTGGCGGCCGGTGATATGACCGGCCGGGTCAAGGTCATCAGCCGGGATGAGCTGGGCAGTCTGGCGGAGGAGTTCAACGGCAGCATCGAGCGTATCCAGGGATTGATCCGGCATGTCAGTCAGACGTCCGGGCAGGTCAGCGACCAGTCGCGGCAGGTGGTGGGCATTTCCGCCGAAAGCAGCCAGGCGGTAGAAGCCCAGCGCACCCAGATCGAACAGGTAGCCACGGCGATGAACGAGATGGCCGCCACCTCCCAGGAAGTGGCGCGCAGTGCGGCGCTGGCGGTGACCAACGCCGAACAGGTCAACAACGACACCGTCAACGGTCGGCGCATGGTGGAATCCTCGGTGGATGGCATCGAGAAGCTGGCCATGGAAATCGAGAACTCGGTGAAGGTGATCAACAACCTGGCCGAGGACAGCGCTTCGATCAGCCGGGTGCTGGATGTCATCAAGGGTGTGGCCGAGCAGACCAACCTGCTGGCGCTCAACGCAGCGATCGAGGCGGCCCGGGCTGGCGAGCAGGGGCGCGGTTTTGCGGTGGTGGCCGATGAGGTACGCACCCTGGCCCAGCGTACCCAGCAGTCCACCCAGGAAATCGAACAGATGATCGCCCGGCTGCAGGATGGGGTTGGTGCGGCGGTCAAGGCGATGGGCAGCAGCCACAGCATGACCGGCGAGGCGGTGGATTCTTCATTGAAGGTACAGTCGGCGCTGGACAACATCCTGCGCGCGGTCACCCAGATCGTCGACCAGAGCCAGCAGATCGCCGCCGCTGCCGAGCAGCAGACGGCGGTCAGTCATGATATCGACCAGAATATCGTGCAGATCAACCAGTCCGGTGAGCGCACCGCCGATGGCGCACGGCGCACGGAGCAGGCCAGTAGCCGCATGGGCGAGCTGGTCGGTGAGCTGCAGAAGATCATCAGCGCGTTCCGAGTGTGAACGGGTGGGGGTGAGCCGCTAGTCATCGGCAACCCCCTATCGCCGCGAGCGGTGCGGTGATCCGGTGTGGCTTCCACGCCAGGGCTGTCGAGGTTGGATGGCCCGATCAGATGTTCCGGTATTCAGTCATTGCGAGGAGGCGTTTTTTGCCGACGTGGCAATCCATGGGCTCGGTGTTGTCGGCCAGCAATGGATTGCCACACCCTTCGGGTTCGCAATGACGGTATTCGAGACGGGTTTTTCGCCGGGCTGAGCTGCCGCTGGTGATGTGGGAGTCTTCGCCCCGCCTGCGGCGGTGCGCTGGCGCGCAGCAAACCAGGGATATGTGAACGGGGTGTGGCGCGCCGGCGCTACGCCGACGGACTTGTAGCCGCCGAGAACCGTCGGCGAGCAGGCGCTCCCACCCCGTGGTGCTTTGCCGGTTGATACAGGAATGTTTGATGAGAGCGGCATCGGATCACCGCGCCGCTCGCCGCGATGCATGCTATCAGGCCAATCTACTACTCGACCGGCTTCGGCTTGGGTCGCCACAGCACCTCGGCGGTACCTTCCAGGCGGGCGATGCTGCGCGCCGTCACGAACAGCAGGTCGGACAGGCGGTTGAGGTAGGCCAGGGCCTGGGGGTTGATGGTTTCCTTGCCGGCCAGCGTCTGATAGCGGCGTTCGGCCCGCCGGCAGACACTGCGGGCCAGGTGCGCCTGGGCGATGGGCAGTGAGCCGCCGGGCAGGATGAATTCCTTCAGTGGAGGCAGCTCGGCGTTGAAGCCGTCGATCAGCGTTTCCAGTTCGGTCACATCCGTCGCCTCGATGATATCGACGCCGGGGATGGCCAGCTCGCCGCCGATGTCGAACAGGCGATGCTGCACCGGCGCCAGCGCTGCATACACCGGCTGCAGCGCCTCACTGGTCAGTGCGGCCAGTAGCACACCGATACAACTGTTCAGCTCATCCACCGCGCCCATGGCCTCGATACGGGGGCTGTCCTTGCCGACGCGGCTGCCATCGGCCAGGCCGGTGGTGCCAGCATCGCCGGTGCGGGTGTAGAGTTTGCTCAAGCGGTAGCCCATGGCCGATCTCCTGTGGAAAAGAGGCCAGACTAGCGCAGCTACAAGCTACAAGCTACAAGCCTCGTCATCCTCGGCCTGCGCGAAGGATGACGGAGTCTGGGGCTGGGGGGCTGACGCGGTTTGCAATGAAACCTCAGCAGCCCCTAGTCCTGTGGCAGGCCCAGTTCGGCCAGGCGGTTCTGCAGTTGCCGGTACAGGGCGTCGAGTACCGGCGTGGCCAGGCCGACGCGGCGGGCGGTGCGGCAGGCGTGGCCGAGGATGAAGTCGATCTCGGTACGCCGGTGGGCTGTCAGGTCCTGGCGCATGGAGGAGCTGTTGGCGGCGGTGGCCTGGATCACCCCAAGGATGCGTTCGCGCAGTTGGGGCAGCGACAGCGCCACGTCCTGGCTGGCGAGCAGGGCGTGCAGTTCGGCCAGCAGGGGTGCAAAGGAGGCGCCGGCCCGCTCGGGCACCTCGCCATTGGCACAGTCGTGCAGGGCACTGATGGGGTTGATGGCGCAGTTGACCGCCAGCTTCAGCCACAGTACCGGCATGATCTGCGGCTCCCAGCGCCAGTCGATGCCTGCGTGGCCGAGCAGTGCCAGCCAGTCGGGGGCCGGTCGCTGCTGCGGATCGCCGACCAGGGTCTGACCGATGCCGGCCCAGACCACGTGGTTGGCCTCCCGTTTCCAGGCACCATCGGTGACACTGGCATACAGCACCTGCTGCGACGGCAGGCGTGCGCGGACGGCCTGCTGGCTACCCAGGCCGTTCTGCAGCAACAGCAATTGGCTGTCGGCCTGCAGGCGTGGCGCTACGCTGTCCAGCGCGTCGGCCACGGCCCAGGCCTTGGTGGCGATCACCAGCCGGTGGATCGGCTGCTGGCTGTCTCCGGCCAGCTCCGCCGCAACGCGCAGGGTCTGGCTGCACCCCTGCTGTTCCAGCAGCAGCTGATCGTGGCGGCTGTGCCAGTCGCGCAGTGCCTGCGGTGTGCGCAGGATCAGTCGACAGTCGATCCCGGCATCCGCACAGCGAGCCGCCCAGAGCAGTCCCAGGCTGCCGGCGCCGAGTATGTGCAGGGTCTCAGACAAGTTGCGGCATCCGCACTTCGGTGATCAGGTTGGTGGCATAGGCCTGGCTCAGGTGCTGCTCCACCTGCTGCAGCAGATGATCGGCGCTGATGCTCGGGTCATGCTTGGCCACGGTGCTCAGCGACATGCCGGCCCGTACCGACAGATAGCCCTCGCTGGTCTTGAACGCCTTGAGGTTCAGGCCATCATGCAGCCGGCGGAAGCTGTTGGGCTTGCAGTCATCGGCATTGTCGCCGACGGTGCAGATGGCGAAGGTGTCCGGGCCTATGCGTGCGGTCACGTCCATCGGCCGGACCAGTTGCTGCAGGCGGCGGGCGATGCCCTTGAGCAGCTCCTGCTGCACGGCTTCGCCGAAGCGGCTGCCCAGATCCTCGAAATTCTGTATGCCGAGCACCAGCAGTGAGCAGAAGCCGCCGCGCGACTCCACGCCCTGGAGGGCATCCTCCAGGCGTTGCTGCAGGTAACGGCGGTTGCCCAGCGCGGTCAGGCTGTCGACCAGGTTGTGCTCTTCCAGCTGCGCATTGTTGCTGGCCAGCAGGCGGTTCTCCTCGAGCAGGCGATTGATCAGATGGGTGATGCGGTCGGCGGCATAGATGCGAGGCAGCAGCTGTTCGCTCATGGCCGACTTGCTGATGAAGTCATCCACCCCGCGATCGAACGCCTCGCCAAGCACATTGTCGCCTTCCCGGGCGGTCAACAGAATGACGTAGGTGTAGTGATTGGTTTGTTCATCACGCTGGCGAATGCGTGTGGTCAGTTGCAATCCATCCATTTCCGGCATCAGCCAGTCGGCGACCATGACACTGGCGGCGCGCTCCTCGTGCATGGCCAGCGCGGCCATGGCGGAACCGGCGAAGCGTATATCCGTATACCCCGCCTGGGACAAGGCATGGCCTATGACGGCGCTGCTGAACTTGGTATCGTCCACCACCATTATGCTGAGTTGGGGGTTGGGCATGTCTGAGCTCCCTGCTGCATGTTTTTTGACTGACGCCGGTATAATGCCATGACGTCAGGTCGATGTTCTGCCATACCGTTCATAAATATCATGTTTATTTGAGGTCAAGCCATGCCGTCCTTTGATGTGGTGTCCGAACTGGACAAACATGAAGTAACCAACGCTGTCGATAATGCCATGAAGGAGCTGGATCGCCGCTACGATCTGAAGGGCAAGGGCAGTTTCGAATTCAACGACAAGGCCCTGACGGTGACCCTCACCGCCGAGGCTGACTTCCAGCTGGAGCAGTTGCTGGATATCCTGCGGTTGAGCCTGACCAAGCGCAAGATCGACATCCAGTGCATGGAGGCGAAGGACCCCTATGCCTCCGGCAAGCAGGTGAAGCAGGAAGCGGTGCTGCGCGAAGGGATCGACCAGGCGCTGGCGAAGAAGATCGTCAGCAAGATCAAGGAATCCAAGATCAAGGTGCAGGCCGCGATCCAGGGCGAGCAGGTCCGGGTCACCGGCAAGAAACGCGACGACCTGCAGGAAGCCATGGCCCTGCTGCGTGCGGCCAATCTGGACATGCCGCTGCAGTTCAACAACTTCCGCGATTGAGTTTGAACCCTGTCGTCGAGCGGGTGCTCGACAACCCGGCTTTCGGAGCGTAGCGCCCCTGCGGGATCCCGAACCACTGCGTCGTCGAGCAGGCGCTCGACAACCCTGGGCGGATATGGCGCATGGTCTCGGGGTGTAGCGCGCCTGCGCTACGCCAGCGGCCTTTCCATCACCTTAGTCGATTCCAGGCCGGCTCACCCGGTCGGGATGGGCATATCTGAGCAGCAGCGCCGCCAGCACGATGGCCGGCAATCCGGTCAGTGCGGTCACCATGAAGAAGTGTACCCAGCCCAGATGGACAGCCAGCACCCCGGTAAAGCCGGCGGCGAACTGCCCGGGCAGGGTCATCAGGGAACTGAACAGGGCGTACTGGGTGGCTGTGTAGGCGGTATTGGTCAGGCTCGACAGATAGGCGATGAATACCGAGATGGCCAGCCCGCCAGTGATGTTGTCGGCAATGATCGCCATCACCAGCCCGTAGGGTTCGGCACCGATGAATGCCAGCCAGGCGAACATCAGGTTGGTGGCCGGGGCCATGAAGGCGGTCAGCAGCAGAATCGGAGCGATGCCGAAGCGCGCCACCAGCAGCCCGCCCAGGGCCGCGCCGAGCAGGGTCATGCCCAGGCCGAAGGCGGCGGCGATGTTGGCGATCTGCGCCTTGCTGAAACCCAGGTCGAGATAGAAGGGATTGGCCATCACACCCATGAAGATATCGCTGATGCGGAAGGTGGCGACGAACGCCAGGATCAGCAGGGCGGCCTTGCCATAGCGCTGGAAGAACTCGGCGAAGGGGCAGACGATGGCGCCGATGAACCAGGCGGTGAGATGGCGCCGCCAGCCGGCGTGATGGGTGCGGTCCAGATAGTCGGCCACCCGTTGTTCGAAGTGCAGTGTCGAGGCGCTGACCGACACCGTCGGTTCGGCAATCACCAGCGTGGTTACCACACCTACGCCCATCAGCAAGGCCATGCCGGCATAGGCCAGAGTCCAGCTATCGATCGAAGCCAGGTGCAGTGCACCGGCCCCTGCGGCCAGGATCGCCACCCGATAACCGGTGACATAGGTAGCGGCCATGGCTCCCTGGCGATGGCGGGCTTCGGCCTCCACCCGGTAGGCGTCAATGGCGACATCCTGGGTGGCCGAGCCGAATGCCGCCAACACTGCCCAGAGCGCCACCAGAGTGAGATTCTCCCGCGGGTCGGTCAGCGCCATGCCAAGCAGGGCACCGGCGATCACCAGCTGTGCCAGTAGCATCCAGGCCCGGCGGCGGCCCAATAGCCGGCTGAGCAGTGGTAGCGGCGCGCGGTCGATCAAGGGTGCCCACAGCACCTTGATCGAGTGGGCCATGCCGACCCAGCTGAGAAAGCCGATGGCCGCCAGTTCGATGCCCAGATCGCGAAGCCAGGCGCTGAAGGTGCCGCCAACCAGCAGCAGCGGCAGTCCGGCGGAGAAGCCCAGGAACAGCATGCCGAGCACGCGGGGTTTGAGGTAGACCTTCCAGCCCTCGCGCGCTGGTGTTGCTGTAGTGTCGTTCATCGATGGGCTGTCTCTATTGGATCGGGCCAGCCGAAGCGGGCCATGTTTACGCGGCGGTTGCGAATGATGACACCTTCGGCAAGCAGGCGCTGGTATTGTTCCTGCCCGGAGGGGCTGTCCGCCGGCAGCGATAGCTGCCCCTGGCTGTTCAGCACGCGATGCCAGGGCAGGTTGGTGTCGTCAGGCAGCTGGCCCAGCCAGCGACCGACCAGGCGTGCGCCCCGGCCGAGCCCCGCCATCTGTGCCAACCGCCCGTAACTGCTGACCCGCCCAGGGGGAATGGCGGCGAGCACCTGCCACAGGGCCTCCTTGCGCGTATCAGGGCAGAAAGGCAGCGGATCATGTGGAATGGAACGCTCAGTCATGGATAATGTCTCTGGTTTTTCCACTTTCCGGGTTGTTTTCCCATGCTGATGTCCCGTTTTTTCCTGTTGTTGCCGCTGTTATTCGTACTGCCGGCTGTTGCCGACACCCTCTGGCTGGACAATGGTGACCGCTTGACCGGTCGCATCGAGCTGATGGAGGGTAACAAGTTGATCATCCGTACCGAGGTGGCCGGTCAGGTGGCAGTCAATGTCGATCGCATCCGTACCCTGGAAAGTGACGGTCCGCTGTTGATCAAGACCAGCGACGATACTAAGCGCGCGCGGCGCATTCAAGCGTCCGACGTAGCCGGGGAGATTATGCTGGTCAACGGTGAGCCGGAACCGCAGGCGCTCAGGATCAGCAGCCTCAGGCAACTGATGGAGCCCCAGCCGATCATCGAGGACTGGGCCTGGAATGGTCGGGCGAATCTGTCGCTGGAGCTGGAGGATACCGAGTCGAAGAAACGTGACTTCGACGTCAAAGCCACCACCGAGGCTCGCCATGGTGATTGGCGCCATGTGCTCGCTGGCGAGTTCGAGCGCGACTACCGCAACGACATCAAGAGCCGGCATCGCTGGGAAACCGACTATGCCTTGAGCTGGTTCTTTGCCGAGAAGTGGTTCTGGCAGAACAGCGTCAGCTATCAGCGCGACCATATTGACGAGGTAGCCAGGCAGATACAGATCGGTTCCGGTCCCGGTTACGAGTGGTGGAACAATGCGCTGGGGCGCTTCGAGACCTCGGCGAGTTTCCAGCATCTGCGCATGGATGCACGGGATGGTTCCGACAGCCGGACCAATGGTCTGGGGTTGGAATGGGACTATCGACGCTTCCTGTTCGGCAAGCGCTTCCAACTGGTGCATAACGCCGAGACCATCATCCCCAACGACGATCAGGTGGATTACATACTCGATGCCGAACTCGGCTTGCGCTATCTGCTCAACAGCTGGGCATCACTGAGCCTGGCGACCGAGTGGGACTATATCCGCAGCTCGGATGAGAAGAGCCGTAATGAAACCCGCTACAAGATAGGCCTTGGCGTCAACTGGTGACGCCAGGCCGGGGGACTCAGAGGCGCAGGCCGCCGTCCAGCTCCAGAATTCGACCGCTGTAGTAGTCGTTCTCGAACAGGTAGGCCGCCGAGTGGGCGATCTCTTCGGGCTTGCCCATGCGTCGCAGCGGGATGCCGGCGGTCATCTTGTCCAGCGCTTCTGGTTTCATGCTGCTGGTCATTTCAGTCTCGATGAAACCCGGCGCGATGCCTGCCACGCGAATGCCATAGCGGGCCAGCTCCTTGGCCCAGACCACGGTCAGTGCAGCGACCCCGGCCTTGGCCGCGGAATAGTTGGACTGGCCCATGTTGCCGGCCCGGGAGATCGAGGAGATATTCAGGATCAGGCCCTTGCTGCCCAGTTCCACCATCTTCGCCGCCACTTCGCGGGTGCCGAGGAACACGCCGGTCAGGTTGACGTCGATCACCGACTGCCACTGGTTCAGGCTCATCTTCTGGATCTCGCCGTCCCGCACCTTCAGCAGCAGGCCGTCACGCAGGATACCGGCGTTGTTGATCAGGCCGTTGATGGTGCCGAAGTCGTTCGCCACGCGGTTGACCATGTCGCTCACCTGCTCTTCGTTGGCGATGTTGCAGACATAGGCACGTGCCTCGCTGCCAGCCGCCTGGCAGGCCGCAACCGCCTCGTCCAGGCGCTCCTGGCCCAGGTCTACCAGCGCCAGGCGGGCACCGCGTCCGGCCAGGTACTCGGCCATCGCCCGCCCCAGGCCCTGGCCGCCGCCGGTCACGATGATCACGCTGTCTTTCAATTGCATTCGGGCATTCCTCATGGTTGTCGATTGTTCTGGGAAAGTTCAGGGAGGCAAGAATGCAACAACTGGCGAATATTATGAATACCTGATGCAGTGAATCGGTCACCAGGCGACCTGTTTCCGGGTTGGCGTTCCATCCCGGTTTGGGCTTGAAAGCGTCCGATAGTGATCCCATATAGGAACTTTGCACCAATTCATGAGGTTTGCATGCCGCTGTTGCGCATATTGCTGTTGGCATTTCCCCTGATCGAGCTGGCCAGTCTGATTCTGCTGGGCCAGGCGGTTGGGGTGGGCTGGACCCTGCTGTGGGTTCTCTTCACGGGTGTGCTGGGACTGGTGCTGATCCAGCGCAATGGCTGGGGCATGCTGCAGCGGTTGCAGCAGCAGATGGTCACCAATCGCAGTCCGTTCCGGGTACTCAAGTCGGGCATGTGGGGTGTACTGGCCGGGGTACTGATCGCCTTCCCGGGATTGGTCAGTGATGTGCTGGCGATTCCCTGCCTGATCATGGCGCTATTGCATCGTGGCGGTGGCTCCGGCCCGGATGATCAGGACGGCCCACGCACCTACCGGCGGGGCGAGTACACCATTATCGAAGGGGAGTGGCAGCCGGGTGAGCCGCCGCGCAATGATGACGACGTGCGGCTGAACGACCGCTAGAAAAAATTCCCCCCGGGGCCCTTGAAAAGATTTTGCCGGGCCCCATAAACAATGCACCAGTTTTACCGGTGCCCGTAAGGGAGCCGGTGTTGGACAGGGACGCAAACGCGCGTCCTTCGGGCTGCAAAGCCTGATTTAACTTGGAATGCCGGAATACCGGCCATTTGCATACTATTGGGAGACTCAAAACGATGAAAATCCGTCCGTTACACGATCGCGTAGTCGTTCGTCGCAGCGAAGAAGAAACAAAAACCGCTGGCGGTATCGTTCTGCCTGGC